>Ga0325411_1001956_pt1 | contig 23111 bp, 18 predicted proteins | sample PopdelMetagenome_13_FD_206181 | JGI IMG/M metagenome (GOLD analysis project Ga0325411, IMG submission 206181) | Populus deltoides microbial communities from Bellville, Georgia, United States - Xylem-PdIQD-R4 | ecosystem: Host-associated > Plants > Phyllosphere > Stem > Wood/Secondary xylem... | reverse complement strand
AAATTAAAGGGTAAAATGTTAAAATCAAGAAGAAAAGAAAAGGATGAAGGAAAAAAATTATCGACAATAAATTAAAGATTAGGAAGCCACACACTGTCTAAAGATGAAGGTATCACTGCAATTTTAAATATGCTTATAGCTTCTTTTTTTTTTTTATGCACAACAGCAAGAGGAGCCGCCGATCGCATATTTTGAAAGGAAAATATGCTCATCACGCGCCAACAACCTCCTTATCAATTTTTTGTTAATTTAATTAAAAGTATTAACTATTATTTTTAATTCTTCACTGTCTAAATTGTGGATTGTAGGATATTTTCTTTAAACAAGAAAAAGAAAAGAAGAAGACGGAATATAGTTCCTCAAGATCTGCTCTCCGACATTACAACCTATGATGACTGTTAACAATCCATTTAAATGGAAATTATGCCTTTCACGTTTCAATAATACGATTTTTGGAAATATGATAACAATAAAAATGTGATATCAATTTAAAATGTTTTGTTTTTGATACATCAAATCAGCTAAACTGCTAATCTTCCGTCCCTGTCCTCTCCTCTGCAATGCAACGTGGGTAGGTTTGCTTTTATATTTTAAAAGTTTTTTAAAAGAAATTAATTTTTTTTGTATTTTAAAAACTACTGTATATAGTAGCTACACTTGGCTCCCAGTCGTTCTTCTTCACGGCAACAAGAAAAAGAAATAGAAATGGCAAAGAAAGAGGAGTTCTTGAAGGAACATGAATATTTGAACGAGAAAGAAGTGTCCCGCTCTGACTTCCCTCCTGATTTTATCTTTGGAGTTGCCACTTCTGCTTATCAGGTAGGCGCCCCATTGTGTGCGTGTCTTTATTTCTGTTAATTGGTGGCAAATTCTGATCTGGGTTGTTTGACAGTTTTGATTGTGTAGATGATGTCAATGTTGTTAAAGACGGTGACTGATTGATCAACTGTTGATTTTGGTTGTTTTATTTTTATTTTTTGGATGTTTTTTCAGTGCTCTTATTCATCAAAAATATAAAAATAAAATATTTTTTTTTAGCTCTCTCTAAAACTACTACATTTTTTTCACCTTTGCTTCTTATCCTCTGAAATCATGCTTACCTTGTGCTAGTTTTTGACGATCAAGCGAGGAAATCTTTTTAGGGCTTTTTCTTATTTTTTGAGGGCAACTCTCCTTTTCGCAAGGAGGCTCGATACTGATCCTATTAGGGTACAGGGATGATCGATGAGTTCAATTGATTAAAAAGTTGCTTTGTTTGCATTCAGAAACCAGAGGTTTTGTCTGCCTTCTCCCCTCTGTCGCGCATAAAGGGATCATCCAGCTCTCTCTGTTGATATATTGTTCTCTCTGATCCCTAGCGGATCTCAATTGTTGATGTCCCAGATGCTTTGGAATTGACATAGTTTTAGTTTCATGCTATGTGTATTGGTTACGAAGAACTTGCACTCTTTGAATTAAGCTCCTTTTTACTTGCTTATAGATTGAAGGAGCCAGCAACGAAGGTGGCAGGGGTCCTTGTATATGGGACGCTTTTGCGCAGTCTAAAGGTAAAAAAATTTAAACTAAATAAATAGATACATGACTTTATCGTGTATTGATTACAAGCTTATAGTGAACTGCTCCCATGGTGTTATTTTTTTACATAGTCTTTGACCTTGATTATAAAATTCTCACTATTGTTTATCAGGAAACATACTTGATGGAAGCAATGGTGATGTAGCAGTGGATCATTATCATCGATACAAGGTCAGCATCAACAAAACTAGCAACGAGTGGCCTGCATTTTCTTTTATTCCCTGTTGTCTCTCTGACATTCATTGATGTGGCATGGAGCATGCTGGATGGTGTTTCTTTATTGCCTCTCTGGTAGCTTGTTAGCTTTGGCAGTAACCAATCCGTGGCTTGCTTCATGACCTCTCAGCAAATTTTAGCTAAGCATGGATGATGTTATTGATGATTTGTATCATTAGTATTCATGTTATACATATACACACAAACTGTTAGAGATACTTCTTCATGTCTCCTTGTGCCATGCCTTTTTTACTTTTTCAGATTTTAGTTTCTAAAACCCATTAATGATATACAGGAAGATATTGAGATCATAGCCAAACTGGGGTTTGATGCTTATCGATTTTCCATATCATGGTCTCGAATCTTCCCTGGTATGTGCTTCCTTGATGAATTCAGTTTTAACCATTTAGTTCTCTGCATTGTTAGCAGTTGGAGGAAATAACTACTGTTGTAATTTTTTGAAGTCCTTTAATACTTTGTTGATAGATAAGCCTGTTTTAATTCACTTCCAAAAATAAACCTGGTTGAAAGAACAAAGTTGGTCTTCACCTGACTGTTGATAAATGAATCTGTGACCTGAAACCTAACCATGATATTTGAAACATACTGCCCTTCCTGCTTCAGTAGGTGAACTATGTGCTTATATGTGTGAGTGTACTAATTCACAATTATGCCACACATAAGCTATGCAGTTACTTTAGTTACTTGAATTTACCTGGAAGCTTACTCAACAGATGATGAGTGCAATATTAGATTTTAATTTTCTTTTTGGTCTTCAAGGATATCCATTTTTAAAGTATTTTCTTTAACTTTTTTCCATTTTAAATCTTGTTGTCCTGCTGATGCAGTTTCGCCTTTTTAGTTTACCCCCTTCCTTTGATGACCTGACTTCCCCCCTGTCCTCCCATATGTAGTTATATTTACAGCTGCTATAATGCTTTTCATTTATTCTTTTATTTTACATGCTGGCAGATGGTTTGGGAACCAAAGTCAATGACGAAGGGATTGCTTTCTACAATAACGTCATTAATGCTCTTCTTGAAAAGGGTATGAAGTATGAAGTTGATTTTTCCTCGATTTCTGTCTTGTTGCATCATTAATTCATATTTAACTACTTTGTGCAGGTATTCAGCCATATGTAACTTTGTACCACTGGGACCTTCCCCTGCATCTTCAGGAGTCAATGGAAGGGTGGTTAAATAAAGAAGTTGTGTAAGTAGTGCTATCATCTAAAAATCAATTATTAATGGAAATATGTTCATGAAGATACTTCTCACCTATGACAATTGAACAATTATTGTGTGTCTGCCAAATATGGTAAACAATGAATACATCCACTTGCTAACATGAATTATTTTGTGATGACCTCAGCTTCACCCTTTCTTCTCTATTTGAGACTAGCTTATTAATGTGAAAAAGGAAAAGTAGTGATTTCCTTCTGTACTTCTCCTACTGTGCTGTTATATGTTGTGACTTGTAATTAATGTCGCTGCAACTCCTTGCACTTGTGTGTTAAAAATAGAATTTTTAAGAAAGATGATTGAGCAATAGAAACTTGGTTGATCCTCGTTCCAATTCGTCTCTTGTTTGCAAAGAAGGCTATAAGTCAACTACTTGGTCAATAATAAAATCATTTTTTAGAAGTTGCTTAATTTCAAGCAGTGTTTGTTCTTTTTGGGTCTCCACACTTTCCTTTTGCTCTGAATAAAAGTATCCCATATGCAAAAGCTGAAAGGAGGCTACTATGGTCTGGAAGGCTTCATGTGATTTAAACATGTAAAAGATTCAGATCCAAGGATTTTCTTTTCTTGTTGGGCAGATGGGGAGAGAAAGAGGGAGAAGAAAGAGATAAGGATCAGAGAAGAAGCTGAACAAATATAACATGAAATAAGAAAAATTACCGGATAACAAAAGATACATGGGAAGAAGCAAAATGTAGAAGGAAGAATTTCAATCCTTCCATCCTGTCAGACAAAATTCTCTAGATCACCAAACATGGAAAAAAAAAGATCTTTTCAATATCCTAAAGCAACCAAGCTACCAAAAAGATAAAGATTATTCCAATACGCTTGTGATCCAAATGTGAGATGTCCCACTCTGAGGAATTGAGATTTGGGTGAGTTACACAGGTCATTTTAATTCATTAGAATTGGAGCTTGGAACCTGTTCACTTTTCTAGATGGTATATATGTGTGAGATTGTGTCCTTAAGTGATTGTAGGTGCTTACTGACCAGGACCAGGAAATCTGGTGTATGGTAGTTGCCTGTTTAATTGTGAGTTATATAGTACAATAGCTGAAAAAAAGATGTGGTTATGAGTAACTTATGCACTTCAGTATATTAAACATAATAAATTGAAAAACATTTGCATCATTCATGTGACTTCAGTAGCATCGTTTACTTAGCTTTGTCACTAATGATCCATGTGATCTTTTTCTTTGCAAACATCCAGAAAATATTTTGCAATCTATGCAGATACTTGTTTTGCAAGTTTTGGTGATAGAGTTAAGCATTGGATCACACTTAATGAGCCTCTCCAAACAGCAATCAATGGTCATGACTCTGGGATTTTTGCACCTGGAAGACATGACCAACCATCAAAAGAACCTTATTTGGCTTCACACCACCAGATCTTGGCCCATGCAGCAGCTGTTTCCATATTCCGAAACAAGTACAAGGTATGATGCAAATTGTTTCCTGTTTGAACTAAGCATTTTATCTTCTCTATAAATCACTTTCAGTTACACTATTCAGTTTTGTATTTTTATCTGTATTGATTGTTGCATTCTTTTGCATTATCCAAAATGTTCTCAAACTGATTTTGGTATTCTAAACAGAGTGTTAGTTAATGTAAATGAAGCTAGTGTGTCCGTGTGTACCTTTTAAGTATCGAATCTGTCATTATTCGGTTTCACTAAAAGTTTCACATCTTTTGCCAAAGTAATAGAATGAACTTTTTACTTATTTGTATCCACTTTTTTTGTTTTCTCCACTAAGCTTTGAGGTATTATTAGATATCCGAACAAGAATGTTTTCATCTTCCAAGAAAATAGCAACAGGTGAAACTACTTAATACATGGTCAATAAAGATGCTGGACATTGGCCACTTTTAGACTCTTATTAATGTTGTAGGGCAAGGTTCTTGTTTGTCACAGGCATTTGCAATGCCTCATATTAATGTTGTAGGGCAAGGTTCTTGTTCGTCACAGGCATTTGCAATGCCTCATCAGTTGAGAAATGAACTTGTTAAGAGGGAAGAATCAGTTAAAATTTATTTCAATCGCTTTTTTGTTTTTTTAATCATTCAAAGCTTGACAGATTGCTGCTGCTGCTGATATCTTATTCAGGACAAGCAAGGGGGACAAATAGGATTGGTCGTTGACTGTGAATGGGCAGAAACTGGTTCAAACAAAACAGAAGATAAAGTTGCAGCATCTCGACGCCTCGAATTTCAGCTTGGATGGTAGTTCTCCTTGCAACTTTTTAGGTTGAAAATCAGTAATGTTAATGATTACTGAACTATTTACTGTTTCAGACTCACACTAATGCATGATTATTGAGTTATGCAAGTGCGTGCTTACATTTTTTTATGGGGGTGGGTGAGAAATGATAAGAAGCTGTAAAATATTATTATCCGACCTCTTCATTATCCCAAATTTAAACCCCAAGCAGTTGTTTTCTGTTCGAGTATCTAACTCACCAGGCTTTAGACCATGCCAATGTAGTAGCCACTTGCTTAATGATTATCCTGAATGGTTCATTCATGCCCAAACGCTTGCAAATATTGTAACTTTTGGAATCTTTAGCGACTTCTCTTAAGTGCTATTTTCCTGTTGCTGTTTCCAACAGGTACTTGAATCCATTATATTACGGAGACTATCCAGAAGTTATGCATGAAATACTGGGAGAACAGCTCCCAAAATTCACAGAGGAAGATAAGGAGTTGCTTAGAAACCCAATGGACTTTGTAGGTCTAAATCATTACACTTCAAGGTTCATAACTCATGCAACAGAGAGCCCTGAAGAATCCTATTACTATAAAGCACAATCGATGGAGAGAAGAGGTAAATCACTATTACCTGCAGCTTATTTCCAACTTTTTCATGCTTAATTTTCTCATTTTCTACTGCTGTTGGCTATCATCAGCTGAATTTGAAGGGGGCGAGCCAATTGGTGAGAAGGTATGACTCTCTTGCTTGCTTGCATGTATGCACACGTGCGCACACAGACATTTGCACACTTGTCAAATATCCTTTCTTCCAGTCTGATGATGAATTTTTTTTTTTTATAATGACAGGCAGCATCAGAGTGGCTTTATGTTTGTCCTTGGGGACTCCGGAAGGTTCTCAATTACTTAGCTCAGAAATACAACAATCCCACAATATATGTCACAGAGAATGGTATTTTCTTACACTTGTCTGTCAATTAGAATTCTATGTGGTGTTAATGATATCTTTTGTTATTTTCGCACTTCAAATATTATACCACCTTCTTATTTGTGTTTGGCGAGACACAACCTTAGAATCTTATAAGTTGGGATATAGGATTACGGTTTACCAGCCAGAGAACTTTCTTTGTGCATTCTTATCTGCTATTTTCCCAAATGGAGTCTTGAACAAAATAAACCAGCATCAATAGTCTCTTGAACCTCACTGTACTTGTTTTGACAGGTATGGATGACGAGGACATTGATGCCCCACTTCATGAAGTTCTAGATGACAATCTGAGAGTTCGCTATTTTAAAGGATACCTTGCTTCAGTTGCTCAGGCAATCAAGTGAGTTTGCTAACTGTTATTATGTAACAGACCTGAGTGTATTGATTGATGTGTTCTCATATTTTTGCGGTGTATTGGAGATCGATGCCTAATTATGTACCTGTGGGAGTTTTTGCATTTTTCATTGACGTTATAAATCAAATCAAAATGAGTTGCATATTGAATAATTTGTTAATAATGTCTGTAACTGTAAACAAAGAATAATCAGTCTTGTTTATAAACTGCACCAACAGGGATGGAGTACAAGTGAAGGGATATTTTGCATGGTCATTACTGGACAACTTTGAGTGGGCTCAAGGTTATACCAAGCGTTTCGGTTTGGTGTACGTCGATTACAAGAATGGGCTCGCTCGGCACCCAAAATCTTCTGCTTATTGGTTCATGCGGTTCTTAAAAGGTGTTGAAGGGAAAAGCGGCAAAGAAGAGTGATGGACGGCATGTATTTATACTGCTAGTAAAAAATAAACTCCTGTTTTAAGCAAGCATTAATTGAGGTGCAAAACAGGATTATTGAACTAGCCAGGCTGATATAATCCTGTCTAGTCACAGTATTATTTGATTTCCACGAAGAAGGGACTTCTTATGTGCTTCTTTTATGTCTGAAACTGCATCTTCTAGTTAATCAGACGTCTTATGGTTAACTGGTTACGGTTAGCTCTTCTTTGCTATTTCTTGCCAGCAGAAATAAAATAAAAAACTAGCAGATGTTATGCATGGCTATGCTGCTGCAAAATTCCATTATTCGTGCATGTTAACAAAATCTTAAAGACAAATCTGCCTACTTATTCTCAATGAAGGTTTACACATGCATTGCCATTACATTTCTCTGCGGAGGTCACAAGACATCTCTGTTTTCCCAAAAACCCTAGGTTTATATATATGTACATAGAAGCATGATAACATAGGATATGGATTTGGACCCTCAGAAAATATATATTAGAATGAAATCGTGGTTCTCTCTCCTCTCTTTTTCCTACACTGATAATTTGATTTGATCAAGGCTCAGTCACTTGTATGTTGCGTGAAACACATCACTGGGAAAAAAAAGGTTACAAAGAGATGGTGTTTCTAGGTTTAGAAAACTGGAGAAGACTGCCAGTTCTCAAAACCTAACTGTATTAACTAGCTGCTATCTTTGCTTTTTGACTTTGAAAGGGCATTTAAGTCAATAAGTGAAAAAACTGAGTGGTGGCAAATACTTGTAAATATGAGTGAACTAAATGTTATATTATTGATTTTTTTTCACAAAAGGAAAAATGTGCAGTATAATATACAATGATTTATCGAAAGATAAAAGACCCAAAAGATTGTGTTTAATTACCACAGCTGCCATGGTTGGTATTCGCTGCACTAGTTTCGGGAAAGAAGCATAAATAACCAGACGACTAGTCGTCCGCGTGAAAAAGACGAGCGAAGCATAAAATTGAAGGAAGGAGGCAGTGAGAGTGAGAGAGGCACTGCATTATTATTATTTCCTACTTGCAAAAACACAAGATCGTCGCAGTCGCCCACACAAACTCAGGTAAGAAATAAAAATGTAATCCACTATTTCCATCTTCTTCTCCAATTATTATTATTTTTACTACTTTAATCTTTACCAGGTATGAAATTAGGGTTTCTGATTTAAGTTTTTTTTTGTGGGTCATTCAAAAACGTTGACGTGCTAACCTTATTTAGGTCTTTTGTTTGTCAAATGTATGATTGTTTCCTTGTTGGCCTTCCTTAATGTGTACGTTGCAGAAAAGTTGAAAAAAAATGTCAAGTGGAGGAGAGAAGGGATCGACCACCACGAAAACACCTGCTGATTTCCTCAAATCTATACGCGGCCGCCCTGTTGTAGTCAAGCTCAATTCTGGAGTTGATTATAGAGGTCTGTCGTTTTCTCTTTGCTTAATTTACAATCCGTGCTCTCTATGTATAACCTCATCTGTAAAGTCTTTTTTCTTTCTTTCTCTTATGCCCTTTTCTGCTGGTTTTATCTATCTATCTTACAACATGGATGCAATGGTGGATTTTTATCTAAAATACAGCTACCTACCTTCTTGCTTTCCCAGTAAATGGTTTTTTTTTTCTTTCATAATTAATAAGTGTCACGCTCTGGAAATTGATGTGTGCTGTTCTTGAATATTGAAACTTAACCCCTACAACAAAACTCACATGGAATACTACTTGAGCCACATCCACATGGATTCTAATGTGCTTCATGTCACGCTATAGATATGTACAACAGACCAGTGGCCATTGTTCATCACTGCAACATATCTGTGAACTAAAAAAGTCTGCTGCTCTTGAGTGAACCACTAGTTTTTCTGTGAAGTCATGCCATGGTATTGATGAGGAGAGGATTAAATTACAAGGAGAGCATTTTTGTATAAATAAATACTTCCTGCTGGTGTCCATGGTTGAGATCAATAGAATTTCCTTTCCTTGTTACTCATCAAGGCTGTTCAGAAATAAGGTAACTGTTTAGAAAACATAAAGACTTGTTAACTGATTGACCTCTTAAAGTTTGCAGCTTTTGTTTGTTTTTCCCATGCCATCAAATTTGACCCGGGGCTGCTTTCTCAGAGAATTTTTGGTTATGATTAGATTGTATCCAAGGATTTTCAGGATGTGTTTATATGGTATGATGACCCTAATAATCAGATGTCAAATAGTTATGAAATTGCTTGATCTTCAGCTGGATCTCCCTCGCTTAAGAGAGCATGCGCTCATCTCTTTATTCTTCCATAGTTATGCTTATTATTACAAGCAATTTTCTTTTGTTCAGGTATTTTAGCTTGTCTTGATGGGTACATGAACATAGCAATGGAACAAACAGAGGAATACGTAAATGGCCAACTGAAAAACAAATATGGTGATGCTTTCATCCGAGGAAATAATGGTAGTAACCTATATGTCTTTCAAATGTAATTTCTTAACTGTCTACAAGGATTGCATGATGATGATCATATATGAACTCCTTTGATGCAGTTCTGTACATCAGCACTTCAAAGAGGACACTTGCAGATGGTGCATAGTCACAACAATTGCTTGAGAGTAGCTTCATATGTTACCGGTTTGATAGTGCAGTGCAGTGATTGTGATCCTAGTTGCCGTGGATCAGGAATTAACAGTGTTAGTTTAAATTTTATCGTAGCAAACTGAACTTTTTTGGATCGAGAATTTTACCCGCACTAGTTTCACTCCTCAAATATAATTTTCAATTTTACGCTCAATTTGTCAAGGAGGGATTGAGGAAAAGATTGATGAAAGGGGAGGGATTGTACTTGTCATCTGTTTGGTAAAAAGGACAAGGGTGTAAATAAAGATTGGAGAGATCCTTTCTCGCTTGTAATTTTCAATCTTGTCAATTTGAGCGTCGTTTACCTTGATAATTTTAAGTGTTCTTAATTTGATACACCGACCCTACCTGACTTGATATTCATGCGGCAATCCAAACTCTGGATTATATTTGCTACTTTCATGCACTTCTATATTGCCTTTTAGCAAAGAGCTTCCCATGACATCCCTCATCCTCACTAGTATTTTAATTTCTGCAAAGCATATGATTTTAGTCATAGTTAGACCAATAGCTCGGAGGTATTTGCATGAAAATGAATAAACTAAACGTTCTTGAAATTGAACTAATTTATATTAGGATACATGAAAGTAATCGCAACATTACCAATAGATGAAGGAAAACAGTCATATATTTCCCATTTGGCTCACAAATACATGTCAATACACCAAAAGATTAATTTGTCAATATTGCTGCTAGTAAATTAAAATGGAAATTATTTCTTAATAGAAACTAGCACTCAAGTGTACCTGTCAAATAACAAATTGCACGGTGATTGTACAGGCAAACAAATAAATTAGCATCTTCAATTGCAGTGTTAATATGTTACACGTATTTACACACGATCCACGCTACAAAACTCTACGCCATCGTTAAACTATCAGTTACACCAGCTAAATATAAAGGAAATAATTTAGAGAAGAAATAAATAGGATGGAAAGGAGACTAAAAAAAAAAAACCCTGCTCGTTCAGAGCATTAGCTGAACTAGACCTACATTGACCTTATCAACTGTTTCTGTCTTTCCTACCGAGATCAGAAGTCTGATTTCATGAGCTTTGCTCGTGGCTTTACATTGATACTGTCAAAGGGTTTCAACTGTTCTACATGGATGTAATCCCTTGTTTTAAGAACCTGCAAAAGCGTAAATGTACATCATCAATAATCATCCGAGGGAAAGAGGGGATCCACCACCACAAGCTGTAAATAACAGATGGATAACACTAGAACAAGAAAATCATCTGACATTTTAGCATATTCTTCATTGTTTTATTTTCTTGATTAATCTTTTCATATTCAAACCCCTATTAAAATGTCTTGGTCCTTGCACAGCTCCAATCTCCATATTATGTTGACACTGTTAAAATTTAAAACAGCTTGCTACTGTTTATACTAACAAGTCCTTACTGCCTCAAAATTTTGAAAAATCCACTTTAACCCAGTCTACAGCCATTTTCCAACTCATTTACAAAAACTTTACTTAACAACAGAACTTTAAAACACAACAAGGTGTTTACTGCAATCCAAGTGTGAAACACATACCAAAGTTTCAAAGAACATTCTTGATGCCTCCTTCCGCGTTTTACCAGCCAGAAGGCTGTCCACTGAAATGACCTTCCTTCCATTTCCACCTTCATTATCAAATATAGTCTGAAGGTACTTGGCAACAGCTCTACAAAAGAGAGTATAACAATTTATCAGGAATCATTCAACTTAATTTTTAATTAGAAATGCACAAAAAATAGAAAACAGTGGATTGAAAAGTAAACAAATAATCTCGACAGCCTGCTTTTCAAGGATTAAACAGGAAAACCATTCTCTAAGCTCAGAAAGATTATCAAATGATCCTAATCATCATAACTAAGAAACATCCAGCAACATCTTCAAAACTCTGCAACAAATAGATAGTTTTTTCACCCTTTTTAGTAAAGAAAGGATAGATAGTTAGCATTAAACTGTTTACTATTAATTTCCTTAACAGAGATTGCAATGCAAAAAATTCAGGGCTTTCAACTAAAATCCAAGTCTTCAATGTCATCACGTTTCCCAGATATGCTACCCATGCACCAACACTTGCCAAAAACCAGTATCCCACTCTGTAAAGCAACCCAAACAAGCTTAGAGGTAAAAAGAAACGCTTTGAAAAGAGAGTGCAGCCTCAGCCACAGTATACTGCTTTACTCCCTACAGCTTAGATAAACTTCCCAAGAAGAGAGGAAGGGGAGGGCCAGGTTTTCAACACATTAATCAGGCGGATATCATATACCTATCAATATGACCACATAAGCATACTCTCAAATACTGTGTACAGCAGAACACGCAAGCCAACATGCCAAAGGAAATTGTTGTCCTAGATCCTACATGAATGTACACAAACAAACAGGTACATGCACACACAAACTAAACTTTGTTTCCATATCATCCAGTAAGATGTCATATGAACCCGGACCCCTGGAAGCACACACCTGGTGCGGGAAGACCATCCACTATTGTCAAGAAGGCAGGCATCTTCAGGACCTGGCATGCCATCATCATCTTCTTCACCCATGTCATCATCTACGTTCAAAAATTCTGAAAAGAAAATAGACCAACAACCATTAACAACAGAAACTCTACAAGATAGCATATGCAAGCAGGAGAGAATTCTTACAATATGAAATTTGGTTCACTGTAGGAACACTGATCAGCAGTTAATTGGGTTGAATAAAAATAAAAAAGATGATTCTAAAACACTGCAAGTCCCAAATAAGCTTCGATATCAAAACCTAAACAATTTTAAATTCCTCAAACCTCTAAACATCTTTGCTTGAGCTCCATGTTTGCATCACTGTCATAACAGGGGAATGGCTTGCGACTTATTTAGGCATTTCATATCCCAACAGAAATGATGGTCGCAGATAATTTACCAAACACTAAAAATTGAGGTAGAGATTTCTTCAACATTAAGCTTTAGACATCACAAGATACAAAAAGATTGTCCAGCACTGAACATGTAAGAGTTTCCGCTGTATATAACTGTTCGTGACAAAGTACTTGTATTCAAACATGGTAAGGAAGAAACGTGATTAATTAGGTTTACAAATACACCATTGAAATATGAAGAAGAAGCTCACCTGTATCATTTGCAAATGCAACATCTTGAAGATCCTGCACCATAAACCAATCTATTTAGCTGAAGCTGGAATTATTTAAAAGAGATTCTACTCATCCAATAATAAGGTGAGACTCCATAAGCATAATAAATTTCAATAATGCAAAAAATCAATGCATGCCTATCAGTCTTCTATCTATTGCACGTGGTTTCTTACTTGTGCACGTCTCTTATAGAAAATTAAAATAATAAAAAAAAGAAACTGAAACAAAACTTACCAAGTTCATTAACAACAGAGGGGATCGTGTTTCATAACATTATTCAACAAAGAATAAACAAGAAAAATTTAGAAGAACCTAAATGCCAAAGAAATGAGTTCTAATGAAGAAGCTTCACAGCAAAAAAAATCATAGCAGAGATGATATCAGGAGTTCTAACTTACAGCAGGATGGTCGGCAGAAGTTATTTCAGCATCTGCAGTTCTCTCTTGATCAGCTTCTTGAAAGACTAGATAATCTCCAAAATTTAGAGAAGCATTTTTTAAGTCTCCGTCAAGTCCTCTGGGAAATGCAGAATTCATCTTATCTTCACTGCATAGATGATTAAACTCTCTGTCCTTGTCAGCATGCCCTGGGCTCACAGCTAGGCCCCCATCTTCATTACCATCCCCTAGCTTGTCATTTTCAACATCATCTTGAGTTTGGTCAACATTTACAGAAGCGAGGTTAATGCATCCACCATTTTTTAAAGACATATTTGCAAGCAACATGTCTGCATCATCAGAAGGTGCAGAACCATCAGCCTGCAAATCTACTCCAACTTCCACTGGTGCACCAGCTTTGCTTTCTTCCAACAAAATCTCTCCCCCTTCCCTCAATTCAGTAACAACTGCAACAACGTTTTTTGTATGATGATCTAAAATTCCAACATCATCAAGTGTTTTTCCATCACCCACATCCCTTAAGGCAGCCTCCTCAAACAGTTGAGTATCCATCATATCTGATGGCAGGATTGAAGTATCCATATGAAGAGAACCATCTTCGCCAATGGTGCTATCCATGAGAGCCAACCCATCCAGCATATTACCAGCATCGCCAGAAATCAGTTCAGTGTGAGATCCCTCAAATTGCAGAACAGCAGCGTGGTTTGCTGCATCTGCAATTTCTGCGTTCTCTTTGTCAATTTCCATTTCGGTCATTTCCCCCAATGTTTTGTGTTCTGAAGATCTATAATCAGCAACATCAGCAATAGCATTCATCTGCCCTTGATTAACAAAATCTAAACTCAATTGTTGATCTTCAACCTGCTGGTTCTCAGTCCAAATGGGACTCTCAGCTGGTTGTCCATCAACATCATTTCTGCAATTGGCAAGTTCAGTGCTTGCTTCAAATTCATTATCTTGAGCAACAGTTGGTCTACTAGAATCCTTCGCCACTTCAGAAGAAGTATTGTTATCATCATTTTCAGCCAAATCAATTCTGCTCAAATCAAATGTTTCACTTTGCAAACATGTCAGCTCCGCCGACATACCTGAAAGACCAAAATTTAATCAGCTTGTATCTTCATAAGCAAATGAAATTTGGTTGCGAGGATAGCAATAAAATCAAAAGAAGGATGGAGGATTTGAAGACAGATGGAAAAACTAAGGTCATGAGCCAAATTCATGTATACTGAAATTTTGCCTGCATATTCACAAGCTAGAAGAATCAATCACGAGAACTCATAGCACGAGCTAGAAGACAAAAAAAGGTCATCACATCTAGGACAACAAAACATTGAGTACATGATAGACACGGGTGATTATCATGGGTATTCAACTTTGATTAGTGAGACATAGAAAGTTGTTTCCAAAGTTAATAGGAGAGTCAGATCAGCAATTATAACCAAGGCCAGGACATAATCAAGCAGAAAATAAATCCTCACTGTTTATAAAATAACAAATAAATTAATCACAGCAAACAAGCATGCTTAAGGTTTAGAGAAATGCACTCACCAGTCAATACCGGTTCACTGAAAATTTCTTCATCTAAGGATTGTCTCTGGATCGTCAAAATCTCAGTGCGTGTGCAAGGAGCTTTTTTTCGTAATCGACGTATGTCTTCAGTATTAGTTAATTGTTGGCGTATAGTACTTGACAGGAAATAATGGAAAATTGTCAGTATTTTTCAGATGAGAAAAAAATCGATGACACGGAAAGATTGAGTACATGATTGAAAGCTTAATGTGTTTAAACTGATTGATTATGCAAGTGAGAATCAGAAAAATACTGAGGTGTTGAAAAACAAAACAACCAGGCGGTAGTTTTCACAAGAAATTATAGCATATCCCACCATCAAAGACCAGCACCCAAAAGCGCAAAGCTAGATTAAGCCTTGTGGGTGTCTTCATGCAATTATATCAAAAGGAGTCAGATTTGTTTAATCAGGCTGGTGGGATTGTTGGAGAGCTAAGGCAACATGCTTATGCAACAGGTAGATAGAAGAGATTCTTCCAAGAAAAATCAGCAGCAACATACTTTATAGAAATGCATAAGATGTGATGGGTCAATGGGGATGGAGGAGAGAAGGGCTTGTTAAAGACATAATAGCAACCAAAAATTCCCCATTAGTTCAACAGTTTGGCATCCAAGAGATTTTCTTTGCTGCCAGACACGTATACTGAGCAGAGATATTTACTATTATAGATAGTGATCAATGACAGATAGATTGTGAAATGAAAAGTAGAACATGAAAAAATGACATACTCGCCAAGCAAGACCATTGAATCATCCATGAGCACCTTCCTCTTCATGGCACTGGGTCGAGATACAGACCGGGCACGTTTCATGGATGCCACTTCAGGTGCAGGTGGAGTAGGCTTCATTTTCAGAACTGAAGATCTTCTTCCAACTGAAACAAAAAATGTCAGGCAAAAAACACATTTATAGAATTATCAGCTTTTCTCAAAAAAAAATAGTTAGTGAACATTTTAGGAACAGATGGAGAATCTTTTTAGTTTTTCAAACCCATTTCATGAGTCATGTCACAATATGGCATGCTTAGAAGCATCAAGAAGAACCATTTACCTAATATAGAAGATAGCAAATCATCATCATCAGGAATGGAATCTACAGTTCTCTTTGATCTTGAGACTCCAAAAGAATCAATTGAATTTAAACTTTGCACAGTGAGTGAATTTTCTGTAAAACTGCGCTTTTTTCCAGTAATGTTGGTTCCAGCACTGCTTCTGTCACCCCCATCTACCATTTCTTTGTCTGGTGTTGACTCGACCAGCAAATCATTTGGCTTATCAAGAAGTTCTTGTGGTACAGAAAGCAACTTTTCAGGTGTAGGCAATTCGGCGGTCAAGGAACCATTCAAGTTCTCCAACTGATTATCACTATAGAATGCATTGTCTGGTTGTTCATCTTGTTTCCCACCTACTTGAATTTCTCCATGTAAATTGAGCTCTGATATCTGATTCTCCACTGATTGTGTACCATCAGTCGCATGGCATTCTTCACCTGCAAAGGTAAGACATTCATTAAAACATTAAATAGTATACAGGAACATGTAGATTATTCGAACAAAACTTTATACAGAAATTTACTCAAAGTTCATTCATGTAGCTTGCCGAACAAACCTTGCACCTTAGTGGAAATTCCAGAACCATGGAGCGCTTCCTCCCTGCTTGGCACATCTTGTGGCTCAGGGGGGGGCTCATCATTATTAATCCCATGAGATGATGGATCGGGCTCATTCAAATGGGAATTGCATGCCCGGAGCATACCCATGGAAGTGTGTATCTTTTCATTATCAACATTTTTGTTCAAAGTATCAGGATCCTCTGGTCCTTCGCAAGCCTGAGCAACATCCTCTGGGGCACCAGCCAATTCCAATGGACAGCCAGAACTTGCATCTACAGTTTTTCCAAGTGAGCTCAAGTCTTCCACAGCATTAGTAATTTCAAAATTATCTGGTTCATATAACCTAACTCCTGTGGATTCGCTGCACTTGCAAACAACATTATTTATCACTTCTAACTTGTCTGATCCATCCAATGCACAAATGGTCCCATCTGCCAAAGCAGTGGATTGCAACTCTCCTTGTGACTTTGCTTGATTGATTTCCAGATCACCAGAAAGGCAGCCATTCTCCTCGGCAGGCATGCACACAACAGTATCGTAGTTTAAATGATTGCCTGGAGACAAATTCATTGTGCCATCCCTCTGATGAAGATCTGGCTTACTGGAAGCATTGCCTGTGCTCTCTATTCCTACTACTTCAGTTAAATTGTGATCTTCTGATTCCAAATGATCATCACAGGCCAGACCATCCTGAACACTGGACAAGTTTGGCTCTTCTATTAAACCAGGAGTGGAAGGAGCCTGAGCATAGTCAAGAGATTCTGAATTTGAAGCTTGACTTACCATCTGCTCACAACAGTAAACCATTTTCATCAGCTAACAGTAATTATCCTCCCACTACAAGACAAATGATCAATCCGAAAAATAACAGGCAAAATCAATGGACCCAATTAAAAGGAAAATGAATATTGGGTGAAAATTAAGTGACTACTAAAATATATATATATATATATATATATATATATATATATATATATTTATATATCCATATCAACCTTGTTTCTAATACCATTCACTGGCATGGCTTCTGCAACTCCAATCATGTCATGATCTTCCTCCACTTTTCGATCTGCTGGTTCGACAGATGTCTGAAGGTTCAGCCTGTAAAAAGAGGAATGATTTTATGAATCAATCACCAGGATTACTACCCCCACAAATTCTATGAATTCATCATTTAAAAAGTCTGCACGCTGTAAATGATCCATGAATCAACCATAATGATAGCCCATGACAATAATAATAGCTTTGTGACAGACTATTTATAGAGTAGATGTTGAGCCCAGATGTAAATAAAAGGGAAGCTAACTATTTGCTTCCTCTGGAGTAATTGCAACCACAACAGCCTCATTACAACCACAACATCATGCTTCAACTCGAGACCACAAACACTAAACTCAAAAATGCACAAATAAAAGAGCAATTTTAAGATATCCCATATGTAAGAATTTGCAGTAAGAGGAGTGCGTGGGCAAACAAAAGCACACGGAAATGATACATTTGTCCTGCAACCAAGAAGTTTATTAACCTCTCATTTATATAGAACAGATTTTTTATATATATACAGTGTGCTCTCACCGATTTAACAGCAGCTATAATAACATTGGTCACAAATATCTCATTTTCACCAAAAGACTTGACCAAAGATATCAAAACAGTGTCCATATATAAATAATATAAATAGGAATCATGCTCAATCACATACTTGAAAATGAATTCTAATTTTCATTTATTAGTATAAGAATATCAACATTGAGTAACTGCAATCTGCAAAAACATCCAAGGGGCAAGCACGAGTTTTTTTCAATAGCACCCACCCCCCCCCCCCCAAAAAAAGAATGAATAAAACAATTTGGAGTTCAAATGTATATGTCAACAAATGAACACACGCACAATTACATGAATGGTATGAGAAGAAATCAGATAGCGAGGACATAGAAAGCCATACTCTAAAACTTCATCAGGCCTTGGAGTTGCAACCTTGGCTAGGAACAGATCCTGTTTATAATCATCCCAAGAAAGAAATTTTATAAATGACGTAATACAATAAAGTGAGCTAGTGAATCAGATTTATCCAACACCATAAATAACTGAATGATATAGAACATTGAGAAAAGCTCATGTTTAGATGCTGAGTGGCACACTCATGTATGTGGTACATATGAGTTTCCTGTTTGACAATATAGTCAGATGTATGTACTGTCACTAAATATCAGAAAAACTGTAAAACCATATCGACCAACCCAACATGCAAAGACATTTAGACGCAAGCACAAGAAAATTACCTCTTCAATGTCCAAACCAACATGAGAAGTGTCACCATCACCAAACCGCTCTGAAACCAAGCCAAAAATAAATAAGAAATCCATTAAGTGCATTGCCTTCTCTATGAAATTAAATGCATTATTCCAATGACTTGAAAAGGCATGTACTAACCATCCAACCCAAATTGTGATGTGGAGTACACGACACCATCCATTGTGTCTTGAAGGGTAATTTGCTCCCTTGTACTAATGTGATGATCAACATAGTTGCTGCAATAGAGTAGTATGTTAATATCCAGATGAGAAAGCATCACAGGTTCTTAGAAGGAATTTGATATAATATAATCCGGGCCTATATTCAATCAATAAAACAGGTAACATGAACACTTTTAAAAAATTTGCCAAATCTTCTATAGACATCAGAAAATTGCAGCAAGACATTACCATCTAAATACCCAAAAAAATAAAAATCAATCCTATATAATTAGTCCAGCAGAACTGGCCATGCAGTCACTTGAAAAACTTCAATGGTCAGACATCCAACAATTACTGGATAAAGATTGGCACATATAATGGCTGGACCCTTTCAAGAATAAACCCAAAAGAAATATATGATCAACTCTAGATGTTTGCAAGGTCAACTTGTATCTGAAACTCTTTTGAACTACAAAAGTAAAGCACTATATACAGCAGATTAACTTCAGTTATCAACATTATGCAGATGTTTTGGAACTAACCCCTGAAAAAAATCATTGTCTGGAAGCTCAAAATCATCAAGGTCAAAAGTCTCTGGCAAGGTGATGGAGTGATATGGGGCAGTCGATTCCTCTGGTGGTAGATCAACTGCAGTGGAGCGGAAAGCCTGCTTTACCTTCAGCAAAGCTTCACTGCAATCATCAAAAAGGTAATTCACCTTTCTTGAATATATCCTCACCACACCAAGCAGAAGATGACTAGACAATCTCAGCGCAATTGGTACTTCAGGAAAAAGAATTGAATCTGCTCAAAAAAAAGAAGATGCATGAGCCAAGAAAGAGTCAATAATCAAAAACAGGAAGCAGCAAGGAACCAAATTTGAAATTTATTATATCCATTTAAATGAATCTCTAACTGTGATGCTACCGGAAGATAAACACAAACATGAAATGGGAGATTATGGGAAGTAAGAAAATGAAAATTTCAAAGTTTATATTTGAAGGCCAAAGGCATCAAAAATGGTAATTCTTTGAAGATAATGAAAAGGTACAACAAATGCCATATATGAGACAACCAACAGCTGACAAATACAAACTGTATCAAAGACCATACAATGCTCTCCAACTCATATAACTGCTCTGAGTTTCAATGTTTAATTGTAACAGATGGACATGACTCAACTATGGTCACACATCTACCACTTGCATAAGCTTAAAATATGCTTGCAGGTTCATATAGTTCTATAATAATATAGAACTGATACATTTATTCAATCAACATGAATTACAGCAGCACTTCCTATTTTGAATACAAAAGCCCAAACTAATACCAAGGAAAGAACCAATTATGCTGGGTTTTTTAATGTCAAACAGCATTCTGCTTTTCCAGTGAAATACCTTTTCCAGAGCATGGTCAATGTAATAGGATTTGAACAAAAGTGATAATTTGCACTGATAAGGAAGATAAAGTAGGGACCCATGGGCTCGTAATGGCTTGTTACCACATGCATTTCATCTCTAGCACACAACTATTTTACTTCACATGGATCATAATTACCACACGAGAGTTCTTTTCACTAATGATTACTTTTTCATGTGAATCAACCATGATAACTCAAATCAATGATGCACCATGTTCAAGAAGAGGAAAATGCTATTATTGATTCATTGCAATGGAGCTTCAGGCTAAAAGCTTTGTTTTTGTTCATGCAGGTTTGGTTTCCTTACTTTCAGTAAGCTAGCAACGCAGAGTTGTATCCAAGAAATAGAAAGCACCTTTGGGGTTTACGTTCTCGTATTCTATTTTTATTAATTTGAATGGAGAGAAATAATGGCATTTGAAGCAGAGGATATCCCATTTCTAAGTCGGAAGAATCTTTTTAAGAGGCTTGATGGAACTAGCACTGAAATAAAACTACATTTGCTCCTTCTTTAATTTCTTCTTTTAGATAGCAAGTAGATTGATAGGTTTTGGTTTCCTTCATACATACTAAAAGTGTGCAGGAGGTGGTGCCCCGAAAACTATATCTTGCATGACTAGTTAGTAAAGCATAAAACAAAAGACAAAGCCAGCTTTAATAACAATGGCAATTTAATGTCAATGGTTACAAAGGGTTGATAGAAAAGGAAAGCAATGGTAAGATAACACGGCAACAAGTCAGCAGGAGATCAACTAATAACCAAATAAGACAGATTACTGGATCACGAATAATCAAAAAATTAAAATATTACTGCCAGAGTTACAACAAAAAATCATCAATTATTTTCTACAGCATCAGCTTAGCTTTGAAAAGATATTGAACTCAAGAAAGGAAAAAAATTAATAAAAGAAAACACAAAAGGAAATCAAAGTCCTGGTTTCATTTCATTTCCTCAAAACAAGCGCAACCATTCAATTATGCACTGGGTAGACATCCCTCCTCTCTCACATCCATGCGGAGACCAAAAGTGAATCTCACAGGTAGGATCCTATATATGTATATACTAGATCTATTGAATAATTTCCCTCCAACAAAACGAGGGGTTATAAATTTAAAATAGTTCAAGGTTACACTTTACCAACTGCTTATGTCAATGTTTGAGCTCCAATAAGGTAAACCACAATAACTAAAGACAACTTCGGTAAATAACAGTGAAGTACCTCGATTGAAAATAATTTCTTTTGTCATTTTCATTTTATTCACAACTTGCTCAAAATATTATCATATGTTACATCTGTTCAGTGAAAAAAAATAAGCAGATGCATTCCATAGTAAAACATTTAACACTGTGGAATTATGATGTCCACTGCATCAATCAACTAAGCCTAATAGTGTCATTTCCTTTCTCAAAAAAAATATTCAAAAAATTCAAAATAAAAGATTACTGAAAGTATAAATAGCACAAAAGTGAGTAAAAACTAACCTACAGAGACACCAATATCGGTATCAGCAACCTGGTTCTTCCGAAGCTTCCTCTCCAAATGAGCAGCTATCCAAATTGTACCTAAAGGCCCTTTCTTGGCCAATATAAACTGTGAATAAAACATTTCTTACCAACTAATTATTAAAATCCACCCACTTCAGTTCTCATACAACAACCTATACCGTAAATCTTCGAAACTATCTTATTCACTGCCCAGTTAAATTTCTAAAGCAAACCAAAACACTTCAACCCCACAAATTTAATTGATTTACAACATAAACCCTAATTTCAAACACAACACTTTGTTCCCTCTAAGTTCTCCGCCAGAAGCTCTGAGCTTTCAATTATTAATGACACGCCCCCGACAACAACAAAAAAAACCCTTCAAATTTAGCAATTTACGATATAATTAACGACCACAAACCTACCTTCAATACCAAGGTGACCCCTAAAAACCCTAAATTTCTACCTGTACCCTAAAATTGAACACGGCACGCAAAAACAAAACCCCCAATTTTACAGCCAGAAAACGAAACCCTAATTACACTATTTAGCTACCATGCGATCTCAGGAACTTCCAAGCACAACAAAACAGCTTCATTTCCATGAAATTCAAATAATTCGCCAATCAGGAGCTTAAAAAAACTGCAAAGGAACCCGAAACCCTAGCTCCACCGAAACGACAACGTCTTGAAAGCGAGATTTGTTCAAAGAGGAGTTTGAGGTGAAGAGAGAAACACTGAGTCAAAGATCGAACAGGGAGAATGAAGGGGGAAAAACAGAGTGGGAGAGATGTAAGCGAAGAGAAAAAATATAATATTTTTTTGAGAGAGAGTGAAGTAAAGTAAAATAGGAGTCTTTAATTACTCTTTGTGTTTTTGAGATTATTGCTGTTGTTATTTCATTAATTTATTTATTTAAGCTGTTGACGTTGTGGTGCTGTGTGGCTTGTCTGTTTGTTTCCTCTGCTTCCGCCACTACTGCTGATTGGGTGCTGGCAACTGTAGTTCGACTTGGATTAAGCGTTTCCAGCCGTCCGATGTGCTAACGGAATGGTTTTTGAATGTTGGATTGCGGGGGGGGGCGCTCCAAAATTTGATTCTATCACCATGCCCTCTTTTTTGGGAGGGTTCAAGGCGCCTTGCCTAATTTCCCTCCCACGTTAATGGCAGCCAATTCTTACGAACTTTTCCATGTTTTCATACAGATCGGTCTGTTAAAAATATTATGTTTTAATTCTTACATTAAAAGAATTTATTTATATATATGTATATTAAATTTAAAATATTAATTTAATAAATATAATTTCAGTTCAAATTTAAAAATAAATTAATTTGAGATTATACAATTTAATTTTCAATCACAAATAAAAAATGGGGGTTGACTTGATATGACTTAATCGACTCGAC
>Ga0325411_1001953_pt1 | contig 23131 bp, 18 predicted proteins | sample PopdelMetagenome_13_FD_206181 | JGI IMG/M metagenome (GOLD analysis project Ga0325411, IMG submission 206181) | Populus deltoides microbial communities from Bellville, Georgia, United States - Xylem-PdIQD-R4 | ecosystem: Host-associated > Plants > Phyllosphere > Stem > Wood/Secondary xylem... | reverse complement strand
AAGGGTTGCATCTTGACTACTTAATAAGATCTTTTGGGAGGTAGCTTGGTATATTCAAACTTCTACTTGAACTTCATGTGACAACCAATTTGAGAACTTCCATCTGAGGAAGTCTACTGAAAGTTGAAGTACTCAGCTTCTAATGCCATTTTCTCCTACAGGCACACTTTTCCATGGAAACGTAGCTTTTCTCCATTTATTGCATGTTTAATTTTACCTCATAGCAGACATCTTGTGCATTATTAACCTCTCAGACAAATAGAATGCCGGAATTTGTTAATGAGGTTGTAGGTTGTGTTTGTATACTTATTTAATCAATTTCTTTAATTTGTTAATGAGGTTGTAGGTTGTGTTTGTATAATTATTTAATCATTTTCTTTAATTTAACCGAAAGGAAGAAAGTTGCTTTGGGAATGGGTTATGTAGTCCCTCTATGGATTTATTTTTATTTGCTTGTGCTCATGCCTACTTATTGTGCAGAAAATTCAGCTGAGAATGGTGTAATCAAGGAGCAAGTTAAAGTCAACCAGAAACCTAATGGAGTCCATGAGGATCATGCGACTCAGAAAGAGGAGTCCTACATGACACTTAGTGGTCACAGAGCTGGTGAGGCTGCAATTGTGTATGAGCATGGAGCGGATATTGAGGCACTAATGCCAAAACTCCGACGTTCTGACTATTTCACCGAGCCTCGTATCCAGGAACTGGCAGCCAAGGAGAGGGCTAGACCAGGATTCTGCCGACATGTTAAGGATTTTGTGGTTGGAAGGCATGGCTATGGAAGCATCAAGTTCCTGGTTGAAACAGATGTTCGAAGGCTTGATCTTGAGTCCCTTGTTCAGTTTAATAACCGTGAAGTCATCGTGTACATGGATGATAGCAAGAAACCGCCTGTCGGACAGGGTCTCAACAAGCCTGCTGAGGTAACACTTCTCAACATAAAATGCATCGACAAAAAGACAGGACGCCAGTTCACAGAAGGACCAAAAATCGAGAGATACAAGGAGATGCTCAAAAGAAAAGCTGAAGACCAAGGCGCCGAATTTGTTTCTTATGACCCTGTTAAAGGAGAGTGGAAGTTCAAGGTCAACCATTTCAGCAAGTACATGCTGGAGGATGAAGGGGAGGAGGATTGGGATGTGCAAGCTACCTGTAATAAAGTTGATGACTGCTTGGTACTGAAGGCGTGAGTGATGCGAGGGCTTTTCTTTTCTTTTCTTTGTCACGGAGGAGGGCTGTGCTTGTACAGTGTTGACCTAAATTGTGATATATTTAGTGTGATTAATGTGGCTGTGTATCACTGGCTTTTCTTTCTTTCTTTTTTCTTCAAGTAGTTGATTTTCTTTTCTTTTTTTAGTGAAATTGATTTCTTTTATTGTATTTGAAATTCCTATGCTAGTTTTTATTCTTTGTGCATTACTTTTAAATATTACGTTGTATTATTCACATTATCATCCGTATAACCAAATAAATTAAAAATATATATATTAACAAACTTGAAAATGAAATCTTAAATCCTAGATTCAAATGAAAAGCTTTTCAGTGGACATTTAATTTATTCTTTTTAAGAATAATTTAATATTTAATACCTATTCAATAAACCAACATATTTTAAGCAAGAGCTAGAACAATTGTATTTGATATTTTGGGTAATAAAACATGGAATATTTCTATCATTCTAAGGCCATCGTTACTTTGTTCCATGGCTATATGCATGCATGGATGCAAATCTAGTAAGTGTCATTGCCAACGCAAAGAATACTGAGTAATGCACACAAAAGCATAATCAGGAGCAAGAAACATGTATGCAGGTGTCATTGGTAAATCTTTTCAACTTTATTACAACTGTTCTAGAGAATCAAGAAACATGGAAATATAAAAATTCTTCCGACAAGGAGTGAAGGTCCGATACGTTAAACAAAATGATGAAGAACAATCACAACAGATGCAGGGCATTAAGAACAATCCATCCAAATGGAGCATCAAATCACAAAAAGAGATGGCGCGTCGCGAGTTCCAATATGCATTCCTCAATTTAGCAATGGTCCCTGCCGGTGCTACTTGTGTTGCTTTTTCCTCTTTATTGAAGACTTCTTCTTGGAAGGCTTCCTCTTGGTCTGCAGATTCAGTTCTGGTGCACTATTTGATTGTTCAGTTCGTGGTTCTTCTGGTAAACTGCAGTGAAGAAACTTCTTGCTGTTAGGGTTGCAGAACAGCTTCAGCATCTTCCTCCCCCTCATCCATTTAAGCATTATCTTCATGTGCGTTTTGCTATTTAATCCACTAATATTTGCTTCCTGTTATACAGCAGCAAGTAAAATGTGAGGCCCACAAATGGACAAAAAAATGTAATTACGATCGAATTATCTCTTTAGTGACTTTTCCTGAATGTAACTAGCGATGTACTATTACAAAAACACAATAATAGATTTGGGTACAGGTAAATTTTAATGCATACATAGAATCTTTTCCAAGTTCAACAAGAACAAAAACATGCTTGCTTTTGTTTGCATCAATCGCCAGGAAGCTTATCTGAATATTTTAGTTCAATAAAACAGGTGAAGCAATAGTCCCCTGAATTTAGGTCTTCTAGGAGAATCATGTGACTACCCACGATCCATATTATAAGGTTGGTTAGGTCAACTAAATTCGCAGGCAAAGTGAGAACATATCATGGCATCAACATCCAGAGAGCACACTTTGGTTGATACTTATTTATTTATTTTTGTGCAAAAAGAACATAATGTCATCAGCAGCCAGATAAGTTCATCATTTGGTTAAACCTAAATTTGCAACCACAGCACGGATAAGACATTGAAAAGCCAAGTGGTGTAGGTCAAAGAAGTAACATTTAAGATCTCTTTGTCTAGATAAGTTGGAGAACATGTGTACTCTTCTTCAATTGTGATTGCAGTTGGAAGTGTGCAGTTTCAGCTAAATAGAGGAGCGAAAAGGCCATTCATGGCCACATTTTTATCTCGCTAAAAATCCAAAATTTATGCTGAAATGTTCATCGCGATTCATAATTGGAAATGTGGTTGAGGAATATAGGCAATCAACAAGCTGATGTTCTCAGCTCTATGAAACAGCACATGAACGAACAAAAACATCTCTCGTAACTAAATAGATTACAAATCCATCAACCATAAACTCACTAGATAAATTCTACAATTGCATATGCATAAGAACCAAAACATCCTATAAGACATTCAAGTAATCAAACTCATTGCAGAAACCTAAAACTCAAACCCATCAAGCCTCCATAATCCATATCTACCCAAGAAGGACACAAAAGCAATGCTCTTGAATTATAACACAATAATTACAATCACATTCCCTGAAATCCGACAAAGCACCCAACTTTTGCAAGAATCAGAAATCATTACCAACCAAGTTTGCATCTTTTGAACCATTTCAAGTCAACTATTCTCCCATTTCACAGAAAACCCATCAAGAATATCAACAAACCAATCAAGTCCTAACACTAATACATTAAAAGAGAGAGAAAGAAGTGACCTTCGCTTGATTCCAGGTATTGGAAACAGTGAGAGGACCATGTTCTTTGATGACCTGATAAAGAGACTGGGCAATAGAAGCAGCTTCAGAAAATGGAACCTTAGGGTTTATCCTCTTCACATCCACTGCTCTTGCTCTTGAGAAATGCCTCACTATTTGATTTTTTACTATTGACCCAATATTACTACCACCACCACCACCTAGTCCTCCACGAAACCACATCTTATTGAACCCCCAACTTGGCCTGAATGATTTTGATTTCTCCTCTGTTTTGGCAGCGCTGAAGGTATTTGAAGCAGGGTTTTACACTAGACTGGCAATTATGATCACGTGAGACTCGCGTGGAGGATTTGCAATTTTTTATAGTTTGGATAATCTTCATTCCAGTCCCTAAACTCATGGGTAAATATACAATTTGTCCTATCCTTGCAAATGTCAGTGAAATGCAATGGACAAGTATGGCCCTTTGAGTGCATATTCTCTCCTCGATTTGTCCGTGATGCTCTGTTTTGATCTAGATGTTTTTGAAGTATTTTTTTGTTTTGAGATATATAAAATAATATATATTTTTATTTTTAAGATTTATTTTTAAGATAAATATATTAAAAAGATTTTAAAAAAAATTCCAAAAACACAGCGTTGCCAAACAGGCATAAAGAAAAAAAATGTTAATGCTGAATGCATCTTAAAACCCTTCACGGTTGTCGTTGTCTAGGTGCAAAGAAGTTTTTCCGTCTTGGCTTGCTGCTGCCAAACCCCAAAACGTGAAAGAGATTGGAGACAAGAATTGCTGGGAAATGGAGGAGATAATAGCAACAGAAGGGGAGGTAAGGTGGGTGAATAAAGCAGCAGTATCTGCCAATCAAGCCATTACAGCCTCCCAAAACATTACCGTAAAGCATTGTCTGAACCTGAGGAGGATGCCATTCTCTCTACCGTTGCTTGACAATGTCCAACCATCTCCTCCCCCTTCTCTTCGAATAATGGAGCAATGCTAAGGATGTCCTTCGATCCTTCATAAGGGTTTTGGAATAACCTTCTCAACATCTTCATGAGTTTAGTGGTAAGCATTCATCCTCAGTCATCTGATCAGCTTCTTCTTCTTCTTCTTCTTCTTCTTCTTCTTCTCATCTCTTTGCTTCTTAGCTCTTTTTTATGCCCCCGATGGATTAACCCCATGTTTCTGCTTATTTCATTTCAATTTTGTTGTGATTGGTTAGTTTGTGTTCCGTTGTTATGATAGGATATGCTTCCAAGCAAATGCTCAGTCTTCTTTTTTTTCCATATGTGCTTTCCGCTTGTGTGATGTTTTATGAAACAATGTAACCTTGCATTTAATGTTGTATATCTATTTGCATGCACTGGCATCCCTGATAGATATGGCTTATGAAACTCAATTTTATGTTATTCTTAAAATAAAAATTGAAATAACAAGAAACAAAATTAATATTAAAAAACAGGGCCTCTTTTTATTTATATTGTTCAAAAAGGCACAAAAAAAATTAATTTGGCCTTTCAAGTTTCGTTTTTTGCATGTTTGGTCTTTGTTCTTTAAGGTATTTACAATTCATCCTAAACATCTTTTCATTCCTTGAATGTGGAATGGAATGTTTTAGGATTGAAGACCTTTGAAGACGGTTTATGACTTGTTTGTATTTTGAATCTCTTCTAATTTTTTAATAAAGCACTAGAGGGCAAGAAAAGCCCTTTCTGAAGCTTCCTGTAGAGAAGCTGCTCATCTTTTCTATATGGAGTGGTTGCGGGCGACATGCGTGTAAACAATCATCCATTTCAAGACCAGTAAATTTTGTATCACTCCAAGAGGTTTAATGCAATCACTCTTCCATCTTCAAAGAAAAAAAGAAAAAGGGAAAAGAAAAGGGAAAAGGAGAGATTTTTACTACCATACATTACTCTTTAAGTTTTTTCAGTTCTAAATATCTACAAAACGCCACCACAACATGTATAAATGCTCACATGAAAAGGTTTGGATATGATATCTAACATTGCGTTTTGTTAGTGTTCTAGAATACAAGAGACAAATACAGAAAGGTTTAGCTGGAGGGACAAAGACTGGACAATTTTGAAGTGAATTTTTATCCTTTCAAAACAGGAAAGACAAGGGGACATGTCCTTTCAATCTCAACTATCTTTATCCCTTCTATCTCGAGACAAGAGACAATAACCAAACGGCATTAAGTATCTAACAAGTGTTTCATTGAATCCTAGGAATCATTATGATGGCAAAACACACGAGGTATATCATTCTTTGTATTCCTCAACTCTTATAGACATTTCAATGGCTATTTTTCACTCGATTCATATTTGTGAATTATGCAGAAAAATGAATACCCTTTTTGCATAAACACGTGATCTTTTCCTTTGTTCATGGTTGCGTGTCCCTCTGACTTACAATTCATTAAGTGTATGTTCTAGCAGAAGCGAGTTTTGACTCTAAAAAGACGTCGCTTGAAGATCTCCAAAGCTTCTCTGCAAGTCTGATATTGTGTGATAGTGTGGAAGAGTTCAGAGTCCTGCCCTTTCCACCAAAAAAGTACACTCCAGATATTTCCTGAGATGAACAAAACAAGTTTGCGGAAAAAAAATGACAGATGACATGTTAATTTGAATTTGCTGGATAAAATTAGATCTCTCTCTATAACAATGAACAGTGAGAAAAGGGCGAGGAAACAGAATTTCCTGTTTGAAATGCCTTCAAGATGGTGTTTCTATCGCAAATGTGCAAGAGGAATCATTACCAAACTCTTATAGCTCTCAACTAAAAAAGAGGTAAGAATTATTTTTGTGGCAAAATCAACTGAAAAACCACATAAAATCCTCACAAATATTCTGTTCATGATAAGCATTTTTAAGAAAAAGAAGAGAAGTAGCAGAATCCTCACTCTACATCAGAGTAACCAGCCACTATAATACCAGCTTCTTTAAACCACAAGAATCCAAAGACCGATCCTTCTCAGACGATGATTTCTAATTTTCATCAAGGAAATACCATGCATTTTACCCAAGGTTCAAAATCACCACAAGGACAGAAATAGGGTTGATTAAATTATTAAACATGAGAGCAACCGCAAGAACTTACTGGTGGAGCAAGAGCAGCATCAATAACAGAGCTAGCCCCCTCTTCAGGTGACCGCAAAAGGCCCAGAAGGTTGAGCGCTATAAATGTCATACGGGAAATATAAGAAGGGAGTTCTCGCATGATATTGGTTTCCACTGCTCCAGGATCGGCTGCACTTCAATAGTAAACAGAACCAAAAGAAATAATTTCAGTTTGAAGTAATCATGAACATAATTTTTTATTTTGACAAAGAACATGATATTTTTAACATTTCAGTGAAAAGGGAATCTAAATACTAAAGCAGAAGACTAGACATTCTTTAAGACAAATGAGATGCTTATGCATGAGAACAAATGATTTGTATGCATAGGATGAAATATGTGGATACATAGCCACTAGCAAACAGATGAAGAAAGGATAGTAGGAATACATGAGTACATTCAAACAGTGATAATAATAGAATTAACATCTAATTTCCACTCTAAAGTTTGAATGCAGTAATTAAATAACCAAGAAACAAACATGCCAAAGAAAAAAATGCATACATGACAGAGACTTTGCAAGATTCATCTGTCGAGTGAAGTTGCCGGTGAAGCTCATATGAGAACATCAGGAGACATACTAACGCCACAAATGACATTTGACTATTAGCAACAAGATAAAACACAATCCATTTGTGTATAGTGTGATTGTTATGGCTTACACTTGGAGAACTCGTAGATATGAGAAAATGGATACTGTTTTGATCTCGAGAGGCACTTCCCAACAACAGTTTCTTTGTCAATCTGTACATTAAATACTAAAGAAAAGAGCAAATGTAATTACATTTTTTTTATCAAACATCTGTTTAAACTTCATTGCAATACAAAATATTTTGCTTTGCACTCCTCACTAGAAATGCTGCTAATAAAAAAATTAAAAAAGGATTTTATCTCTCAAAAAAAGAACGAAATGAAAAGAAATTTAAGAACAAGACACTTCCAAACAGAATGAGGCCGTGTGCAAGTAACAAAGTAAGCACTGTCATTACAAAATTCATTCTTCATGGAAAACATGACAGATAATCGCTGATGTAGACAACTAGCTACCATTGATAATCTATGAAAGAGATGCCTAAAAACCAATCATCTAATCCTCAAAAATATGCTTCATATAGAGTGACTATAAAAGTCCTTACGATTTCGATGTGTAAAGGAGGTGACATTTACTATCCGTGAACCAATAGGACTGTTTTTGAGAAGCGGTAGGAGAAGTTTGGTCAAAGAGAAGGCACCAATGTAATTTGTACCCATCATCCTTGCAAAAACAGGTTAGCTTATCACCAAGAAATTCTCAATCTAACCAGGAAAGAAACAGGAACTGAAAACACAGTAGTTTTATTTCTATTACTGATCATAGCCTTCTTCTGTGAGACGATGTGAAGCTGCCAGTATCCCAGCATTGTTTATCAAGAGTTGGACAGAAACATGCATATCTGAATCTAATAGCCACTTCTCAAGTGAGTCTTTAAACTTCAAGATTGACTGGAAAGATGATAGGTCAACCTCAAAAGCTTCTACACAGGCATCCTTATTCTTTTTGTGTATCCATTCTATCATCTGTCACACAAGCAATGCAATAAGTACAAGAAAACTTAAAGAAAAATTCAATGTGGAGCATGGACATAAATAATAGACCAGTAACTAACGGCATGGATTACATACCTTAGATAGCAATTGGGATGACCTTCCAACTGCATATACAATATGAGTTTCAGCACCAAGTTTTTGAACTGATAGAAGAATCTTTGTTGTTCAAAGACAGTGTGAAAAAATGATTGTAGCATGATTAGAAGAGAGACCATTATCCAGATGTCAATTTATTGCAGCATCTAGAATACTAACATATCAATACAAGACACTAGCTACTCTACTTCATTAATCAAACAATTCAAATCCATCCATACAAAAAGATCACAACGTTTTCGATTAGACAATATCAGCAAGCTAACTACTTAACAAATGACAATTATGCAACTCGAATCCTTCCCTAATTATTTCTCCAAACAGTCACTAAAATTCATTCATCTTCACAATTCATGACATTGTTATCCGACACAAATGAAACAAAATGAACATGAACTAAAATCAGCAGAGTACCAAGAACAACATAAAACCCCTCCTTTAAAAGATCATAAGCTGCCGCCGCACCAATACCAGACGTAGCCTGTAGCAGCAACAACACACAAACAAGAAAAATGATTAAAACCCAAAATAATACAGATTTGTTTGTGCTTAGCCAGACTAAGAAAACCACTAAAATCCATAGCTTACACCAGTAATCACGCAAATGGGTTTCTTAGTCCCAATTCTTTGCGGCGGGCAACGAGGATAAGCATTAGGCTTTTTAGTAAAAACCCTTTGCCAGAACAACTGGAAGTAAGACATGACAAGAGAGAGTGTCCAAAAGATTCCCATCCTCCAAAATTCTACTGTCAAGATGAAACACAAAGCCTTCTTCACTTCCCTCATTCTTCTTCTTCCTCTTACCTATGAACAGCAAAGCTTGCTATATCCCCGACCACTGCTGACATGAACTCATGGAGTTCTTGGTTTCATTAAAGGAGGCCTAGCCCATGGTAGAATTTTCAACAGGCCTAAACAGAGGTTCTGTCATATGAGCTGCCCAATGGAGAGGGTTCGAAACACGAGAAACAAGCCCAACTTAACAAAAAAAAAACTTGTATTTTTTTTTAAAAATAATACAGAAAATTGGATTAAGATATTTTTTTATATAAAATATTGAGTTGAGATGTAGAACTTGGGACTGTCTTGGATTTCTTTTTAATTATTTTATTTAAAATATATTAAAATAATATTTTTAGTTTTTAAAATTTATTTTAGAGATAAAAAAATTAAAACGACTCAAAAATACTAAAAAATTAATTTAAAATTAAAAAATAAAATTTTTCAAAAGCATGGTTAGACCATAAATTTTTAATTAAATCATTAATATTTTTAATTTGATTTATCTATGAAAATAGATTATATCTCGTAAATTTGAAGCAAATCTATATAGATCTAAGATCGTATTTATTTAAAATACATATATTATATTGTTATTTTATTTAATGATAAAATATGTATTCAGACTAATTTATGTGTCTTACATTTAGTATTTTTTTCTGAATAATTTTAATTAAAAAAAAATACTTTGGAAGGATCCCAGAGTGTATATAATGGAGTTGAGATTTAAAATTATATTAAATAAGAATAAATACTAACATAAATTCATAATTCTTCTTATTGCCAAATGAACCAGCCAGTCACCCTTGGAAAAATTCTGGCAAAAGTCATAAATCAACGAGAGTTAATTGGGTATTGAAAAATAAGTAAAGGATTCATCGAGGTATATATATATATATTTTTATTTTTTTAAATACAATAAAAATAACTCAATTATTCTTCCAGTTAAAGATTAGATAAATAAGAGCATTTATATTTTTTTTATTTTTTAAAGTACAATAAAATAATAACTTTACCTTTAAAAAACAAACACATGTGTATAAGGGGCCCTTAAGTCTTTTCATAATAATATTTTTTTGTTATTAATGGTTTTATAAAAGGTAATTTATTATTTTTGTATAAATTAAATATTATTTAAATTAAAAAATATTTTGGCGCATGGGAGCACTTGTGCATTTTAGATGACGGGTACAACATCTTCCAGCGCCTAAAAATATTCTTGGAGCAATTTAATTTAATTTTTGTTTGGTGTTTCAACTTTAATTTATATTTTATTGATTTTATTTTTATTCTTGATATTTTATGGAAGTTTTATTAGTTTCAGTTTTATCATTTAATATTAATTTTTCATATATTATTTTTACAATTTAATCTTTATTTCTTTATTAAATTATTATTTTTTTAGTTTTTTTTTCAATCAAAATTTATTTATATTTTTTATTTTAATTATGATCATAGCTGAGACTTGATTACTAGAATTACATATTTATCCTTCTAACTCAGGTTTAGTCATACCGATTTCTTCCGTTGTCTTACAATTTTCTTTAGCAACTTAGAAAAAAATATCTCCTCTGTTTTGAAGTTGAAAAAAGAAGAAAATGGAAAGCATCAGTAGATATTCTCCAAAGTAAAGCAAGGCGTCAAGCAAGCAAATCCTCCACTTGCTTCACTGTCAGTCCAGTGGCACAATGCCCACCTGTTCCCTCTCTTCTCTCTTTTTGCTTTTGCTTTTAGCATTATTTCTCTGCACTTTTTCCCTTGGGATTGAAGAAAGAAAAGGAAGGAAAAGGAAGGAAAGTGACCCCTCTCCGTTTCACTCCCATCTCATTAGTCCAGAAACTCCAACTTTTTCTTAATTTCTCTCACTTCTAATATAAAAGCAGTAACCACATTCTCTAGAGAACGCACACGCTGTGAGTATACAACAGAAGAAACTTGGGTTTCTTTTTTTCTTTTTTTTTTCTTACTCGAGTTCCTTTCTTCTTTGCTCCCAGTTTTGGTTTTCTATATTATCAGAATCTCAAGGTACGTTGTTTGTTTAAAGAAAGTTTGTTTCTTGAATTGTTTGTAGCGTTCCTTTGCTTTACTCAAGAATTGGGTTTGCTTTAGCTTTTATTCTTTCTTGGCTAGTATTAGTGCTTTTTGTTGATGGGTTTTACTTGGATCATAGTTTTCTTCCTTTAGATCTTTTGTACTTGGAGGTCTTGGTGTTTTGTGTGCTGATTTTGTTGTATCATTGTTTTATCTGTGCCTTGTAGTCTTCACAGTCAATGAATCGGAGCATTTCGTGCTTAAATTTGTCAAGAAACTTGTTTAAATCAAGATCAATTATGTATTTATTGGAATCAGGATCATTAGATGCATGCTTAGTTGTTTTATGTTCAAGACATGCACTTTGGTCTGTACAAATTGTACTAAAACTCTTAACTGCGTCTTAGGACCATTGGCCTTTGTTTTGGTATTGCGATGATCAGGGAATCAGATTCTTTGTTGCTTTCAGTTGAAGTATTTAACATTTTGTTCAAAGTTTGTTTCTTGGTGATGTGGACAGGTCTGCTCTTATTGTTAAAGTACAGTAATCAAGATTAATGATTGGTTTATCTCAATTAAGATTTTTTTTTTTAATGCTATAGCGCTTTATGTTCAAAACTCTGCTGTAGAAATTGCACTAAAACTCTATTGGGAAATATCAATTTTTTGATGCTTATTTTATTGGGGTCTTCAATTTGGATTTCTTGTTTTTGCATGTTGATCTAAGACAAATGTTTACCTTGATTCTAGATGTGAGATTTTCTGAACGCGAGTGTTTGCACACACGATTTGTGTTGTGCTCGAGAAAAATCAGTGACTGTTATGACTGGTGTGATCTTTATTATGTTCATTAAGCTGATCGTGGATTTGCATTAACCTTTGGAGTGGTGTAGGGATCATTGGCCTTTGTTTTGGCATGGCCATTAATAGAGAATTAAATTGTTGTGTTGCTGGTGTGCCCTTTGTCTTACTCAAGTTTGCTTTCAGTGAAAGTACTTAGCCCTTCATTTAAGTTTGTTTCTCCATGATGTAAGCAATCATTTTCTTATTGTTAAAGTACAATAATCTTTTGTCTTTCCAAAGACCAGTCTTTTCTGTTGAAGGATGAATTTATGGTTATTTTTCCAAATATTATTTTACCTTGCTATGATTCTTTGCCTTGACTAGATGGCACTACTTGAATTGCAGGATCACTATAAACCATGGCTGAAGGTGAGGAAATTCAACCTCTTGTCTGTGATAATGGCACTGGAATGGTTAAGGTGAGTGTGGTTGTCTTTTAATATTTTGTTTTCCTTTCGGGCTGCAATGTTGTGAGAGCCTTTCAAAGCTCACATGAACATGCTTATAACTTTGAATTGTTTTCTTCTTCAACAGGCAGGTTTCGCAGGAGATGATGCTCCAAGGGCAGTCTTCCCCAGTATTGTTGGCCGGCCTAGGCATACAGGTGTTATGGTCGGAATGGGGCAGAAAGATGCCTATGTTGGGGATGAGGCCCAATCAAAAAGAGGTATTCTCACATTAAAGTACCCTATCGAACATGGGATTGTTAGCAACTGGGATGATATGGAAAAGATTTGGCATCACACTTTCTACAATGAGCTTCGTGTGGCTCCAGAAGAACATCCTGTTCTCCTAACTGAAGCTCCCCTGAACCCTAAGGCCAACAGGGAAAAAATGACACAGATTATGTTTGAAACATTTAATGTCCCTGCCATGTATGTTGCCATCCAAGCAGTGCTCTCCCTCTATGCTAGTGGGCGTACTACAGGTGTGTATGGGATGCATATATATGTGAGAACTCTTCTCTGTTTTCAATTGCAAGGAAAAAATTAATGCTGTTCAAAGTTGCCTGTAACTTTCTTTTTGTGGCGTGCTTTTCAGGTATTGTGCTGGATTCTGGTGATGGAGTTAGTCACACAGTTCCCATCTATGAGGGCTATGCACTTCCCCATGCAATCCTTAGGCTTGATCTTGCTGGAAGGGATTTAACAGATGCCTTGATGAAGATCCTTACGGAGAGAGGTTACACATTCACCACAACTGCTGAACGGGAAATTGTAAGAGACATTAAAGAGAAGCTTGCATATGTGGCCCTTGATTATGAGCAGGAGCTTGAAACGGCTAAAAGTAGCTCTTCAATTGAGAAGAGCTATGAGCTACCTGATGGCCAGGTTATCACCATTGGTGCAGAGTGTTTCCGTTGCCCTGAGGTCCTATTTCAACCATCACTCATTGGAATGGAAGCACCTGGAATTCATGAAACCACTTATAATTCAATCATGAAGTGTGATGTTGATATCAGGAAAGACTTGTATGGTAACATAGTGCTCAGTGGTGGATCTACCATGTTTCCAGGAATAGCTGATCGAATGAGCAAGGAGATCACAGCTCTTGCTCCAAGTAGCATGAAAATCAAGGTGGTTGCTCCTCCTGAGAGAAAATACAGTGTTTGGATCGGAGGGTCTATACTGGCTTCCCTCAGCACTTTCCAACAGGTATGTATCACACATCTTCATTTTCTCCTTTTTATTGTTGTATTTGATGTTGCAAATGGTGAAGTTATCCTTGACCCAAAAGCTCAAAAGAGTTTAAGGTCACCAGAATCACATGCTTGCAAAAAAGAGGCTAAATGGTGAAGTAATGGAACAGAACAGAACAAACGTTAACTTCCATTAGTTGAGAAACATGTACAAGCATGCGCGAGAATAACACACACAAGACAATTGGCAATGGTAATTGGTACAAAATAAAACAACCAAATTAGAAAACCAAGTCATAACATATACTGGATTAATTGTTTTACACTGTTCTGTAGTTTCTACTTCCTTTCTGTCTATATTTATTTGGCTTTCAGCATTTTTATCCAGGCAATTGATTTTAGATTTTAATTTTTTATTTGCTTGGTTTCTGTTCCATGCAGATGTGGATATCAAAGGCCGAGTATGATGAATCAGGACCCTCCATTGTTCACAGGAAGTGCTTCTAGATATGCAAATCCATTTTGTCTGCCCCTTTTCCCATCCCTCCTTTATCAATATGGTTTTGGATTGTGAGGCCGAGTAATATGGCTTGTTTTGGCTTGATTGTGATTTTGTTCTCCCCCTCGTAGTTACTATATGAAACACGTACTTGTTGGTATGTGTAATCATATATAGATTGTCTTTTATCTTCTCCAAGTTATCGCCTCATGAAGAGCATTAATGTATTTGATCACTACAATCTTTCACCCTTTTCCTTTGTTTTCCCTGTCTTTTCATGTCAAGTTTACTTATGTATAACGGAAGAAATGAAATAAAATGCGTGAATGTTCTTAGAGTTCGCCCTCATTTTTTAGATTTTATTAGCATCGTCCTGGCTCACTGTGAATCTGTGATTAGCCCGCCTCACCCGGTACGAGTAAATAATATTGTAGGGGCTGTCTTTCATTACAGAATAAAACCCTCATTGATGAATAATGAAAGCCCAGAAGCATGCTACGCTCAGTTAGCATGCTCCTCTTTTTCATCAATAAATAATATTCAGCATGCTCCTCTTATTCTTTGAAGATTGTGGTCATAGAGGAGGAACCAAATGCTGGTCATCGTCGCTGTACAGAAAACTCTCTTGCTAGTAAGGTTTTTTTCTCCGATTTCTAAAGTTGATTGAACCTTTGATTCTTACAAGTTACAACAACAACTTGACACAAACACACAATATTAGGCCCTCGGGTTGGTTTGAGTGGGGTGGCCTAACTATATCTGACTAGCTCCGGTTTCGGCTTTGTTAAAGAAATAGCTGGAATGAAGGGGAGGGGAAGATAGTAGGCAACGGTCTGTATGAATCTGGCAAGGCCTGATCTTGCAGAGGTGAAGGGGATTTTGCAAAAATCCATTATTCGTCAAATGGATATTTCATTGCTCAGTAACGAGGGTCGCATAGGATTGATACAAGTCCAGGCAGGTAGGGTGGGCTAACTAAACACGCACCCTGTTCATGAGCCAGGACCACGCATTAAAATAAAAAATCAGGACCACCCTGTTCACGAATGATGAAAGAAAGTATAGGGGTGAGCCCTAAGTAGGATTACGCTCAAAACACAATAAATTTGCAAGATCAAATGTAAATATTAAATTGCAGGAAAGATAAAATATTAAAATAATTGCAGAAACTAAATACAAATATTAAATTGTAAAAACTGAAAAAAATATGAAATATCAAATTTGATAGAAACGAAAGATAAAATATCACTTCAAAAAAAAATTGGATAAGCCTCGTTCCAGATAAAATACTAGTTGAATCCTTGAAAACTATATTTGAAATTAAATCTTGTTTTATAAAACTAGTTCTGATAGCATGTTAAAACAATTTAATTAACACAAAATAAATATGAACACGAAAGAGAGGAAGGCCAGAATTCTCCTTAATTAATTTGTAAAAAATACATCATTTAATATAAATACAAAGAGCATATATACAGGTTAAGTTAAAAATATTATTTTACCATTAAAAAATAAAACAAGATAAATGTATTGTTTAATACTTTTGAGTTGTTTATGATGTTTATTTGCTATATTCAAGAATTGAAATGCTTTACTTTTGATATATCCTGCTATATTCAAGATGACCCGTCAATCTTGACAACTGAAAAAGCAGAGATTTTTTACCAAGCTCTATCAACTATGACCATACAAGATACTTTAGATGATGGTAATTAATTATTGATTATTTAGTGATAAATATTATTTAAAATAAAGTTTTGTTTGAACACATAATATTTATTTATTAATTGTGTTTGAAATGTAGATGTCATAAATTTTAATGATATTGAAGATGATTGTGACGAGGAAGTTTCAAAGGAGCATGCTGATGATTTATTTAGGTGTTGACGAGATTGGCTCAATTCCATCGATATTTGATCTAAATTTTGCTCCTATGAACACAGAAAAACTTAATGTGTTCATTCAACAAAAGTGAATGTGTTGTTGATTTAGAATTTATGTTGTTGGATATTTTGTTTTAAATATTTTGGTTTGTGTTTTGGATTTTGAATTAAATTTATGTTGTTGATTTATAATTTAAATTTGGCTTATGTAAATGTTGCATTGTAATTACTTATGTGTTTTTTTAATAGGTTTTTTTTTTGACCCGGGTCAACCCGAGTCAACCTATCTGACCCGTGACCCAATTACTTTACCGGGTCGGGTTTCAAAACTATAGTTGAATCATAGATGTCTCTATATTGGTTCTTGATCGTTTCTCCTTGGTATTGAAACTTGCATGATAATAGACAATGATTAGGTTTTCTTTTCTCTCGAGTTATTTTTGGTGGATATGGATTGTTGCTGATGAATGATGATGTCTTTGAGTATGTGATCTGCTCTGGTGGAACAAGGAAAATGAGTGAGTAATGTTGCTGGCATGATCTATCTTGTGCTCAATAAGCTGATCATGGTTTGTGTTACCTCTTTGGGCATAGGAAATTCCCCGTTTCATGTCCAATGCGACAAAACTGGGGAAAAGGGCCTTTGGCGCATCATCTCTAGCAAAACCTGCCTGTTGAAGGAGAAAGATCAAGATGAAGGGTTACTTTTGAGCACTGGAAAGGGCTTCCTTCACAATGCAGCACCTTAATCATTCCACTGTCATTATCACAAACAATGAATCTATGCTAAATCAATTAGTTTTTTAATTAACTAAACAGAATTGAATATGTGGTTGGTAAAAAACGCAGCTTCAATTACAGAAACGAACAGATAAGATGCTTAAAAAAAAGGAATCAGAGTAGGATTCACATTCAAATTACAAATAAAATTCAAATATAAATTCTGTTAAAAAATATCAGTTATGTAGTCTTGATATTACCACAAGAACAAACCAATTTATCCTACTAAAAGTAGAGTCACCTTTCTCAAGGATCTGCTATTCATCTGATTCGAAATTGAAGACTAAATGATCACATTAGACATGAAATGGGATGGAGTTCAAAAGATTTGGCATCACACTTCGTACAATGAGCTTCATGTGGCTCCTGAAGCACATCCTGTGCTCCTGACTAAAGCTCCCCTGAACCCTAAGGCTAACGAGGAAAAAATGACAGAAATCATGTTTGAAATGTTCGATGTTCCTGACATGCACGTTGCTATTGGAGCAGAGCTATCCCTTTATGCTAGTGGACGTACTACAGGTGAGTAGGGAATGTATATATCAGAGAACCCTTCTCCATTTTCTATCTCGTTCTCTTCAAATTTGTCTAGATTTGCCATCCTTGCAAGGTATTGTGTTGGATTCCGGTGGTGGAGTTAGTCACACAGTTCCCATCTATGAACGTACAGTTCCTCATGCAATTCATACGATTGATCTGGCTGGAAGGAATTTAACAAATGCCTTGACGATGATCCTTGCAGAGATTAGGCACTCATTCACCACAGCTGCTGAACAGGAAATTGTTCGTGACATCAAGGAGAGGATTGCGTATGTGGCCTTTGATTAGGAGCAGGAAATTGAAACTGCTAAAAGTAGCTCATCAATTGAGAAGAGCCATGAGCTACCTGATGGCCAGGTTATCTCCATTGGTACAGAGCTTTTCCAATGCCCTGAAGTCCCATTTCAACCATCACTCATTGGCATGGAAGCACCTGGAATTCACGAAATCACTTACGATTTGATCATGAAGTGTGAAAAGAAAGTACAGTGCTTGGATTAGAGGATCTATGCTGGCTTCCCTCGGCATTTTCCAGGAGGTATATATCATATTCTCCCATGATGATTCTGTTTTATACCTAATATCTCCTCTTTATTGTTATATTTGATATTTTATATGTTTAAGTGATCCCTAGCCTGTAAGCCTACAAAACTTGAAGTCACTAGAGATCCCATTATTCTACTCATGCAACCATAAGGGAGCCTATGGCATAGAGGAAAGGGACAAAGCAAACATTTGACTTCCATTGGTGAGGAGAGGATCTGGGATAATTGGCAATGGTAAGAAGAAAAGAACCAAACTATAGGACTCGGTCATTACACATGCTTATTAATCATATTATACTGTTCTGAAGCTTCCACGTATATTATTTTTTTTCTTCTACTACTTGCTCTTTCATTTTTTATTTGATCTGGCATGCGTGCTACTTTCTGTTTTTGTTTATATGGTGCTCAGTGTTTTATTCAGGCAATCTATTGTAGATTGTAATTTGGATTCTTTTGCGTTCTGTCGCTTGCAGACGTTGATTAACGAAGGCAGCATACCGTGAATCAGGACCCTCCATTGTTCATAGGAATTGAGATGCAATTGTGTTTTATCTTCCTGTTTTCCCATCCCTCCTTTATCATTATGGTTTTGTACTGTCAAAACTGAGTAATATGGCTTGTTTGGCTTGATTTTGATCTTCTTTGGATTTGTTCTCTCTCTCACTCTTATAACATGTGTTCGATCACTACAATCTTTCAGTTTTCTCTCTGTTTTCTTTGGAACTTGTTTGTGTCTATGTGAGTAATGAAATCTGTAGAGATGTTCTTAGACTGAGTTGTGCCGAAGGAGGTGCGCAAGCCCTCATTTTTTATGCAAGTAAACTTGTGGAAATACGTCCAGTACATACATCTCAGCCATCACTAGAATTCACAGAGAAATGTAGTTGAAGCAGGGTGAGGGGTTTTAGTCAGTTTTGCGGCCAAGCAATTCCTAAGGAAAGGAAAGGATTGCATATTTGCATTGATGCTTTTGAAAGATATGATGATTAAGTAAAGAAGCGGCTCATATTCCTCTTACAGGAAGTTCATTGAAAGGCTTGAAAATTTTGCTTGCTAGGAACTAGGGAATTTAACGGTCACGCAAAGCGATGAAAGAATAATTCTTTGCTGGTAGCGAGCTGAACGCTAAGCTTCTTTTCCATTCAGCAACAGACGACAAAAGGGACCAGAATCTTGGCATTAGCCAAAAGCAGCCAAAAGACATTCAATACATGGTAGCGCAATCGATTCATCTTCTTTGAAACTGAAAGGGACCATACGTTTGAAGAACTTAACATCATACAAGTTTTATTGGATATAAGTATCTCAACTACTCTGTATTGACATGGGTTCGAATTCGGGACCTTTAAAGGAGAGAGGGATATGGACCTCAGTTGAGCTGTGTTAGCTTTGGTTCTACATAAGATTCATGTTTGTTGTCCTTACCATAAACAAAGGAAATCCCATTTACTGGAATTTTCTTTAAGAGCTATCTTACATGATTATGGCCCTTGTAATTCTTCTGAGAGATTGTAATGTTTCAGAGGTTTCTAAATCAAATGGGTGGGATTGGAATGTGAAAGGGAAGGAGATTGAATGCAGAAATATGTAGCTGAAGATTACAGAATGTGATCAGAAGAAGATAACAAAACCAAAAATCTGTCCTTTGTAAGAACCAGCTACACAGGTATGTTTCCATTAGTGCTCAGATTGTCTGCAGCTCTTTCAGGTTCTGCTGATTGAGAAGAGTTGCTGTCGTGGCCATTTCCTGCGCCACAATTGTCAGGTTCTGGTGAAGTGGGGGAGGAAGCAAGACAACTACGGCGACAAGTAGGACAGGAAGAATGAGAAGACAACCATTTTTCTATACAAGGGACATGGAATCCATGGTCACATCTCCCTAACACCCGAATCCCCTCACCCTCCACGAATTCTGACAAGCAAATAGCGCAATCTGCCTCCACCCCACCAAGCTTCATTCCAGCAGAATACACCTGTGTCGTGGCCAGCACTAGCGTTGCCATGTCTGCCTCATCTTTGGGTTTCCTCTGCTCCTCAAGTTCGCCAGGGGGGTCTGATGAGTTACTGTTATTGCTTCGCAAGAACCATCGAATAGCTGTGTTGAGAACCAAAGCACAAATGAGTGCACAGAGGAGAATGATGAGGATCATAGCTGTGTTGGCTCCAAAATCATTTGAGTTTGAGTAAGGCCACCATTTGCAGCTATGAACTTGAGGATCACATGATGGAGCTCTAGAATGGAGTGGTGGTGGAGATAGATGACTGATGTTCGCTGCTTCTGCTTCTAGTGGTGCTGGTCTCATTTTGGAACTTAAATTTTCTTGCGTAACGTGGGATTTTTAGTTCTTGCCAGTTATGCTTGAGCCCTGAGATGGATTTATCAGCTCCACAAGGAAAGAGGAAAGGAGAGATTGCGTGGAAGTAAAGACCGAGATGATTTTATAGGCATCAAGAAATGCATTCCAGCACTCGAGGTTTTTACTTTTTTAAAATAATTGCGTATTTTCGTATCATTTTAGTATTCTCGTACGTATCAGTTTTCGTATATATTAGGAGAATAAGATTATTAATTCTTTCTCAGTTAATACAATATTGCGTTTGAATAGCATTTCACAATAAACAAAAAAAACCAATTAAAAAAACATAAAAATATTTCTATAACAGTTTCAAAGGTTATTTATTTCACATTATGTTTCACTTTAGCAATTCAAACATATAATTAATTAATATAAAAAAATATTAAATTGATTTTTTTTATTTTTAAAATAAAAATATAAAAATACTAAAAATAAATTATTTTTATTTATTTTTAAAAGAAAATTATTTTAAAAAAATACTCTACATCATAACATTAAATAAATAAAAACAAGATGACATGCCCACGCGCTGCCGCGGGCTTATAAAACAAATGCACTTGATAGTGTTATAATTGTGAACCAGCACTAGATAAGTAATAGCAATTAAAGGTATAATGGAGCAAATATTTCATGACGAAAAAAAAGTTGTGTTGGCGATCCAAAACTTAGAGACTGAACAAAATGATTTATAGCAATTTACAGTGTTTTGTGATGAAAGATACAGTGCTTTCGCTACATAATTTAGCTTTTTAGTTAATAAAAAGAAAAAAAATTACAAAGCTAAATTCTCTACCAACTTAATATTAAAAAAAAACCAACAAAGATAATTTTGGAAGGAAAAAAACCCATGAGAAAAAACGTTGTAGCAATTGACAATGTTTTGGGAGAAAAACTATAACACTTTTTCCAATAAAATAAAATAAAAAACATTTAGAGAAACATTGTAATAATCCACAGTGTTTTGTGAGAAAAATTACAACGCTGTCCTCATATGATTTAATTTTATTGTAATTATAATTCTTAACCAACTCAATATTAAAAAAAAATCGACAAAGATAATTTTGGAAAAAATCATAAAAAAATTACATGGGAAAACATTGCAATAATTCACAGTGTTTTAAAAAAGAAAAATTACAAAGTTAAATTCTTAATCAGCTCAATATTAAAAAAAAATTAATAAACACAATATAAAAAAAATAACAAAAAAAACATAAAAAAAAGAAAAAAAATCATGTTGGAAACACTGTAGCAATTTACAGTGTTTTGTGAGTGCTTCCCCACATGATTTAGCCTTATTTGTAATGACTTGTAATTGTAATTCACAAGCAATTCAATATTAAAAAAATAAAATTATAAAGGATAATTTGAAAAAAATATATAAAAAAAACCATATGGGAAAAAACATTGTAGTAATGGACAGTAATTTTCAAAAAAATTTATAGTGCTTTTCTCACATATTGTAACTGTAATTTTTAACCAGCTCAATATTAAAAAATAAAATAAAATAAAGATAATTTTGGAGGGAAAAAAACCATGCGGAGAAACATTGTAGCAATTAACAATGTTTCAAAGAAAAAAATTACAAAACCAAATTCTCAATCAGCTCAATATTAAAAAAAATCGACAAATATAATTTTGAAAAATAAAGAAATAAAATAGAAAAACTAAGTGGAAAAACATCGCAGCAATTCACAATATTTAAAAAAAAATTACAAAGCAAAAATTTTAACCAGTTCAATATTTAAAAGGTAAAATCAACAAAAATAATTTTGGAAAAAAAATAAGAAAGTTGAAAAAAAAATAATTTTGCAAAAAAAAAAGGAAAAGTTCGCCAAAAAAAAGAGGAAAAACACTATCGATTACTGTTGTAATCCACAGTGTTTTGTGTGTAGGGGAACAGTTAATCCCCCACACGATTTAGTTATATGTATAATAGTCTTATTTGTAATGACTTGTAATTGTAATTCATAAACAACTCAATATTAAAAAAAAATTAAAAAGGATAATTTGAAAAAAAATATAAAAAAACCATATGGAAAAAACACTGTAGCAATTGACAGTAATTTTTAAAAAAGTTATAGTGCTTTTCTCACATATTGTAACTGTGATTTTTAACCAGTTCAATATTAAAAAAATAAAAAAATATTTTTATTTTTAAAAATATTTTTTAAAAATATTTGTTAAATAAAAAAATATTCTTTTCATAGCATCTCTTCGTACAACTACTGTCCATGCACAATTTAACAAAAGAAACGGTTCGATAAAAAAAAGTAAAAAAAATAAAAAAAAAAGAAACGGTTCCATGTGGGGTCGTTGTGGTTTGTGTTTTTTCTTCATAGCTTTTACAGCACACCTAATATTTTTTTCGAACCCAATTTTAAAGCAGACCCTTATCGATTACTGCCTCTCCACCCCACCCCCAAAAGAAAACGTCACTTCACCAATAAAAATAATAAAATATTGCTCGGCTCTCTGTTTTCTATCTTATCGACGCCTGATAATCAATAATTTTTAAATATTTATTAGATATTTTTAGATCGATTTGACACAAAACAGTAAAAACTTAGGGTTAAAATCATGTACAGGCAAAGCATCATTTGCAAGGAGGGTTGATGTGAGCTCCACATGGTTGCCTCTTGGATGAATTATGATAAGGTCAATGATGTAACGATTATGGAGCTACGGCTGAACTGATCAAGATAGATATGGCATTAATAAGAGCATTAGTGATGTGTGGTTGGATGGTTGTCAATGATTAGATGCGTATCATCTGCCCATTCACCAAGTTGATTACTTAATTTAATTTTTTTATTATTTTTTACATTATATTCAGGTCAAGTTACGTATATCTTGATTAATTTTATTGGTTCTAAAATTAATAATTATATAAATCTTTAATAATCTAAAATTTATAA
>Ga0325411_1001951_pt1 | contig 23141 bp, 9 predicted proteins | sample PopdelMetagenome_13_FD_206181 | JGI IMG/M metagenome (GOLD analysis project Ga0325411, IMG submission 206181) | Populus deltoides microbial communities from Bellville, Georgia, United States - Xylem-PdIQD-R4 | ecosystem: Host-associated > Plants > Phyllosphere > Stem > Wood/Secondary xylem... | reverse complement strand
TATGCCTCATATTCTCTGTATATAACATAATGTACACACTCCACCTATACATATAGGTATAGTAGAGGTGGAAAAAAGAGCTAGCACTCGAAGCATGTCAATCGCTTTTTTCTAAAAGGATTTTAAGGGATTTTTTTATTGGTGCTTCATATGAATTACTATTAAAGGCCATATACTTGGATGACTCGTGATTTATGACAGTCCAACCTTGAAGAAGTTGTTCAAACATTAAAAAGAAGATTTGATCTTCAATTAATCTTTGTTCAAACTCTAAACAATTCTAAATTGTCTAACAAGATATTTGGGATTCCTGAAAAAAAATTAAATTAATATTTGCATTGTGTTTAAGAATTTCAGGAAACCCAATAATCAATTATGCCTATAATGGCTCAATACTAGATATATTTCTATAGAAACTCTTTAGGATGGATCATTTTTAGAACTATGCATCTCATTTTAATATTCCCATGCTCTAACTAGTGCAGGGTCATAAGGACCTTGACACACACTTAAATTGTGGATGAAAAGGAGATATTACTCACCGTAAAAAAATCTAAAAACATTAGACTCCAACATACACACACACACACTAAGATTTATTTCATATTATTCATAAGTATTTTAGAGTTTCGATGAATATTGTGTAAGCATTTTCCACATCAGCATCTTGCAATCTGAGATCGTCAAGGGTTAGAGAAAGGATAACCTCCTCGAGCAATTTTTTTATAATAATGATTCATGTAAAAATGTTAAAATAACAAACCATATGTACATCTCTGCCTATCATATGATGATATGATGACCATGAGTGATTTCAAGATCAAGCAAATGAGAAAACAAAATCTAAGAAGCGATTGAAATCCTTACGTAAAAACTCAAACAAAAGCTAGGGTAGAGGACAAATAAATAGAAGAAATAAATAATAAAGAATGGAAAACGATATAAAATCTAATTAATCACCTAGCGTTGTATTCTGAGAGTGTTTGATAATATGGTAGCGATTATTTTTAAAAATATTTTTTACTCGAAAATATTTTAAAATAATATTTTTTATTTTTAAAAAATTATTTTTTATATTAGCACATCAAAATAATCTGAAAATACCAAAAGATATTAATTTGAAATAAAAAAATAAAACAAAAATTTCAAAAGAATTTTTAAAATGCAAAAACAAATGGTAAGTCTAGAAAAATCAATACAAAAAAAAGGTAAAAAAATCATAGAAAAAAAAACAAAATTAGCAGTTTAGTAAACAGCTAATCTGTAGAAGGAAATCGCCACAAAAACAACATAAATCAAACTCCAAATTGGATGTTCAATCAAAGAACTTCAAAAATCAAAACACAACCTAATGAATTAACCAAAACAACAATCATAAAAAAAACCCACCTAGAACAAAGATTAAATATTTTGAAAAGGATGATAACCAAGGCTGATAGCGGATGAAAATAATAGGCACCGAGAGAGACACAAAAAATAAAGCAAATAGAAGCTGAAATACTAGAAAAGAAGACGAAGAAGAGGAAGAAGAAGACTAGCATGAGATTGTGAGTGCGGGGAATTAACATTGTGATAGTAGAGGAGAGGAGATGTTGTAGTTGGGGTTAGGAATACTATATTTTATTAAAAGACTTTATCATATCTATTATTATTGTTATAAATAAATAGTGATTTGTTTAAAAGTCAAATAATCACATGCAAATAAAGAAATTGTTGATGTAGAATTAAATGATAAAAGAGAATTTAATTAGTTTGCTCTTCTAACCAATTCATTTCTCTTTCTCCATCACCCTCTTCCATTGTAATTCTCTCTCTTTCTTTAATTAATCCATCTGTTCTTCAATTACATGCTTGAAAATAAAAAATCAAACCCTAATTACTACACTTGTATTCAATAATGGGTCAAACAAATAACATCAATAACAATTTTTCATTTCACTCCTTTTAATCCAACAACTATTTATATTTTTCCTTTCACCTTTACTATACATTTTTGAATCAACATATGCAATCTGCGACATTGTTTTTTAATATCAAAACTAGATTTACAACGTATTTCTAAACAAACTCGTAACCTATAGTGTCTAGGCATTGTTTTCATCACATGGTGATGGGATAGTTGGTAAAGTCATTAATTTTTCTTGTAAATTTATTACATTTTTGAAGAGCTAGACTTACAAACTTTCTTTCTTTCTTTTTTCTTTATATAAAGAAATGATAAATAATAAAAAACAGACTGGTCAACAATCAAGATCATTTGGATATGAGAGGTTTTCATGAAGCATGTCATGAACGCATGAATCTTTAACTTCAGGCCCATTTGGAAGACCATTTTATGCTGCAATATCATAAAACTGATGGTAATATCTCAACAGTGAAGTACGGAAACTACCATTGGTGTCAATACAAGTGTATAGAAAGGTTAACAAGTCATGGCAGACATGGTCTCCATGGTTGTTTGACTCTATGATTTGAACCATTTCAAGCCAGCTCCATAGCTCATTTATTGCTTTCAGTTGGACTTTTGATCCCTCATTTGTTATGAGCAAGTGGCTTTAAATGGGTAAAGGGTAAATTACGAGGAATTTACAAACTTTGAATTTCAGAAGTTGTAATTCCATATAAGACACGTTGGTGATTCTTATTAATTAAGTGACTCAACCTTCTTTTTTTTTGTATATTTTTCTTGTAAAATAGACTAAGGAGATGTGAATGATTCTATATTTTAAGAATAGATTTTCATAATTGGTTATCCTATTCACGATTACATAAGTGTTAACTATTTTAAAAAATATATGGATAACTCATTCATGTAAGTATATGAGAGAATCAATCTTTAAAATATAATATTGCTCTTAGATGAAAAGTAACATGTGCTTATAAAAAAATTGAAAAAATATATTATATGATAAGCAATATTAAATATTTCAAGGAAACATGAAATCACAATGTCATAACTTATTTTTGGGTTATTCCCCCATAATTTTATCATTTTTTCTTTCAAAATAAAAAATATATAATTTTATGAGGGACTTAATTAGTGAAAAAAATTAGTTTGGAAACTCAATTTGAGCTTAATTGAAAAGATTAAAATTTTAGAGAACTAAATTTAATTTTTACAAAGTCAAGAGGTTCAAATCATGGGTAAAAGTGCAAGAAAATCAAAAAGTTTGAAGTAAATTAAGGGCTAAATTGAAGAAATTCACAACTAAAGACCATCTTGAAAAAGGCATCAAAATCTAGGGACTTAATTGGCTGAAATCTGGGGCTGACAATGAAGTTCAGTAGGGGCAAAATATATAATATTGAAAGTTTAGGGTAAATTAGGAGTGTAACTGAAAGAAATTAAAAGTCGGATGAACAAAATGAACTTTGGTTTAATCCCTGAATTAAAACCCTAAAAGCCAAAATAACGATGTTTCATTGAAATGAAACGGCACGTTTTGACCACATAGTAAAAAAAAGACAGACCAGATGATGTGTCATTTGATACTATTCTTCTTCATCATTTTTTCACCTAAAAGCTGCTCAGGTGGCCACCTTTTCAAAGCATTTAATGCTTCATCTATTAACCAAACCATACACCAATATGATGGTCTGACACTTGACCATACCTTGGTATGGTTCTTTTTGGTCGATTGACACTGCAACAGCTTCAGCAGCTTCACCCCCTATAAATAGAGATGAATTCCATGTCATGGGGAAGAAGAAATTTGAAGCCAAAGTTTTTTTTTAGGGGGGGAACCAGCCCCCTTGTTTCCATCTTCTTCTCCCCCTGCCAGCTTTCTCCCATTTCCTCCGCCATCGTTGCAGCCACCAGCCACATGTTGGTCTTCCCAGCTCCGCCAACTAGTCACCCTCTACACTAGGTAATCTTATTCTTTCCTTTTGGCTGCAAAAATTATAGTCATTTGCATGCAGAACAAGAACTCATTCTACATGCAAAAGGAAAATTAATTAACATGATTGTTAGGTCGGGGCAACAACCATGTGGGTCATGGGCCGGACCTGTTTCGGCCCAACCTTGATGGGTGGGACGGGTCCAGCCCATTTAAAAAAAAGAGGGGGGCTAGATCTGTTGAGCCAACCTAACTCAACTAGGTCTGACTCAGATGGTTGGATTGGGCCCAACTCAATATATTTAATAATAATATAGTAATATTAAAAAAAGAGTTATTATGATGAAATTCAGGCCTAAATTAAAATAAAAAAAAGACCCTTGAGCTCAAGTGGAATAAAATTCAAGACTCAATTGAATAGTCATTGTACCGTTAGGGACTAAAGTGAACAATGGGATCACAAAATGTTTGGCGTATAGGAAACATGTGCCAGCGCGTAAGGAGAGCTATGCAATTGGATGGATGGCTAACCTCTAAAGACGATCTCCTTTGGTACCTTTGAAAAAAAGTCTCGACAAGGGTTTCCATTCAAAGTCATACATGGCGTCTTCCAGCTTTTCTCCTCCTCTTTTTTTTTTCCCCCCTCTTCTCCCCTTGAATTCCACAACTGAAAATTTTCTATTCCTTTAAGGGCTTCATTCTTTTTTAATTATCAATTACAGTTCCTTTGGTTTTAATCTCTTAGCAAAAGAAAAAAAAAACCGGCACTGTGCGAATCATAGTGCAATTGAGCATGGAGCTACGAAACCCTAGATTTCCTAACTCCTTTAGTTTCTCTTAATTAATAATAATAGTATGTTAAACGAAATTGGATGTCTAATACAAAGGGGAAAACAAACCTACTAAGTCCTAATTTGGGATTTGAGAGCGGGGCAAACATCTTCTCCATCCAGTCCATGAATTAAGATGTTAAAATCCAGCTAGCCCAACCCAACAGGCAGTACCTCAAAGTCTCAAACAGCCGCACTATGCAGGTAAAATAGACATGATTCTTCCACAATCCAAACTCCGAAAACTCATAAACACAAAAGTGGTTTGGGCAGAAGAAATCACCAGCCAAATTTCATCACATAAAAAACAAACAGGTCACTTCGATTCTTGCCATATATTGTCAGCATATCTTATATAACCTCCTCCAACCTTGCTAGTTATCCACAGGAGTCCAGCACTGAAAATATATATATATGATAATTTAAAAACAATGTTGAAATTAGATTGTCAATATGTCATTTCTCCAGTATCACAGTCTACAACTCCTTTCTCCCATGGTGAAAAAAGAATAAATGTGGACAACTGTATATAATGATAATGATTTAGCAGTTAATTTAAAGGCCCAGGAGGCAGTGTGAAAAATCTCGCAAATCTTGCGGCGCAGCTGCAACTAAAATCCAAATAATTTTCACACCCTCGAGTGTTGATCAACTATTTCGATAGGTTTAGTTCTTGATTGCTGACTCAAGATTTAGATAAGAAAAATATACACCTCTTTTATTATCTCTTGTAGTGGGAATAAACGCATGCATGCAATCTTTTAAGAATTGTAGTGGGAATAAACATATCGGCCATTGACATTTGTCCATGGAACTTCCCATCGACAATTTCCCACCAAAATGTTTTATCTTAATATAGTGAGGTTCTTCCTGCCTTTAACATCGTTAATTAGAAAAGTTTATTCCATTCATATGGAAGTTGAAAAATTTATGCTTTTAATATTAATGTGCGTATCATTCAACATTTGACCCCACGAACGAATGAATCCACCCGCATTATTGATTGAATTGGGGCATGCCGTGTGGAAAAGATGCAACTCGAAGAACAAATTGACAAGGGAGGGAAGAGGATGGCTTTGATGATGATCGGCGGACAAAGAGCCAAAGGGCGGTCTCCACTCCAAACGATGCACATGGAAGTTTCAAATTTCTCAGTTAATGACCCACCATCTGTAGGGTGCAGAGTCTCCTAACCAGATTGTCGAAAGAAAGAAACTAGTATGAAGACATACAGGAGAAATCACAAGAGCCCACCCTTCCCACCATGTTTTCTGGCTTTTCCCATTACTGTCCCATCTTTTCTTTCCTTCCCTTTCCTTTCCTTTCATCATCACACGTCCCACTATCCCTACCACCTTCACTTTCTCGTGTCCCATTTTCTACAGTTTTGGTCTTCTTCGAGTCAAAAAGGAAGCTTGAAATCAGTGTTAGATTCAACGAAAGAAGAACTGCCTTTGAATGATTGCTTTTCCAGCACTCTAGTGTTTGAATATCTAAGTAGTAAGTACCCCTCTAACTTGGGAAAACTCAAATGGGCCATTCCTTTCCCACTTGTTCTTCCACCAGTGGGCCCCAAAACTTACTTGGATCCCAACAAAACGACCTCCTGTGGCTGAAATTCCGCCGGTCTGATCATCAAAACCACTAAGAATTTATTGCTTCCTTGAGACCCTAACTAGGTCTATCCTCCACTCCAAAGCAACAAAATATCGACCTTTTATTAAAAAAAAAGTTCGCGCTGTATCACATGTTCAAGCTTGCTACATATATATATATATAATGTAATCAAAACCCTGCCAAGCACGGTTTTTGATGGGGGCCCTTTCATATCCGATGGTCAATTCCTTGTCCACCATGACCCCTCACGGCATATGCTACAACATTATGCAGGATAGACTAAAAATAGGTGTTCTGGGCCTTGAGTGTGATTTCTTAACAGATGTCTCGAGAAAGAGTTTTCAGAAAGAAAGAGTGGGGGGAGTGATACAGGGTGATATCAAAGAAAAGAAAAACACATTACAGTGCTTTTAATACAAGCACATAGTTGCCCCTCTTGGCATCCTTTTCCTCCACTGTAGAAACTGAAAACAATAGGGATCAACAAGATTCCTTGGCCATTTATCCACTCTTTCTATGACAGCTGATCTAGTCCAAAGCTGCTTTTGCCCATTTCATACGAAATCTTTTACCATTAATCCCTTACATTCCTCACTGTTCTTACATTGCCTCTGCAATGAGTTGTTGAGCTACTACTGAATTGGGTTTCTTTTTGCATTTATTGAAAGAATGGAGAAATGGACAGTCAGTGATTTGTCCTATTCAAAATTCAAAATTATAGTGATCCTGCATTTACTCAGAATTTTATTAAAAATTGCTTGACAACTAAATTAAGTGAGAGATAACTACAAATGGCTATTGAATTCTCTAGATACTACATGTAACGGAACGAACTAGAAGATCCAAAAAGTTTAACCTAGGCCTAATTTGAGTAAAGTCCAACTATAATAGTATTATTTCTAATTAATGGATTGCTTTTTATCAAAATTTACTACTACCACCACTTTATTGCAAACTTAAACGTTACAAGAGTCAAATTTTGACTCTTTCTTTCCTCTTTTCTTTTTCAACTTTCCCATGAACCAAACACTTCAATCCCATAAAAAAAGGGGCCTAGCTGAGAACAGAAATTGAACAAACATCAAGATATACAATTGAGGCAAAGATCCTCTCATTCTCTTCAAATATTCAACATCAGAAGTTTTTTTTTTTTTGCTTACTCTCATAATGAGCACCACCTTAATACCATCAATGCCAGCAATAATATATATAATTATATATAAAAATCTTACACGAAAAAAAGAGATTAAAAATGACATTTATTACAATTATTTTTTATTCAAGATGAAGGACTAGCAGAACCTGAAACTCTTGGCGAAGTAACAGGAAATAGAGGTAACAATCGGGGCTCAGACTCTCTTGGTGTGGATCCGGGTGATGGATGCAAGTAAAATCCTCTCTCTTTTATCGCTTTCTCCTCTGCATCAGTATCCATCACATTAGCATTACCGAAGTTGTTGCTGCTGTTGTTGTTGTTCATGGGACTAAAACAATTAGTATACTTCGCTGATCCGGAACGGTCAAACGGGTCGGGTATTAAAGGAGTCACCGGGCTTAAAATTAGAGAAGGGAAATCGAGAATGCTTGGGGACAGAATCTCTGGCTTTCTTGGAGAAAAACCTGGACTGGGTCTGGCAAATACCGGATTTAAAGGGTTGATCTTGAGGTTCTTGATTGAGTTTCTACGTTCATAAAGTTTGAACCCGGAAGATTGGTTCTTTTTTGGTATGGATTTAATTGGAGGGATGTTGTGGTTTCTAGGAGAAGGGTCGGGTTGTGAGATGGTTGGGGTGGTGGAGATGGAGGTGGTGGTGGTGGTGGAGGCGGGTTTGGGCGATCCAGTCAACATCTGGACTACTTGTTTGAAGGAAGAAGTGTCAGCTTGTACAAAAGTTGTCGGGTATGGGTTAGTGGATTCGGATCTGGAAATGGGTTTGGGTGACGGAAGTGGTGGTGGGTAGTTAATATTGTTGTTGAGTGCAACATTATTTGTCGTCGTCGTGGTGGAGCTGCTGTTGCTGCTGCTGCTGCTGTGGCTATTTGGTGAAGGAAGGAAAGATTGTGGGTTCTGGTTATCTTGATGATGCCTTGGTGAGGTTTCCATTGATGTCATCGTGGATGTTTTTCTTCCTTTCCAATTGCCCTCTTCTAGCTGGAATGGAGGGTGGGAGGGAGAAGGAGAAGAAGAAAAGGAAAGTCTCTTGAAGTGAAGGGAAGTAGAGATGTGGGGGAGACTTTGTTGCTTCCTTTGGTTTGGTAAGAAATGTCTCGGTGGGGACTCACTTTGAAGTTTCCTAAGCTTGGAGGGAGTCTCACGCTTTAGTTAACGACACTAAAGAGTATTGATCTTTGAAATGGGTGTTTTAATTAGGGTTTTGACCACAAATAAATAGCTTGTTAGGTCTTAAACATTCAACATCAAAGGGATCCTAATTCCTAACCACTAGTTTGATCAAATTATCAATCTTCATCAACAAAATTTAATTTAATGAAAACCAAATACTATATGAAATTTGGTTTTGATTTTGTTACATTGCATCGTTCTTTAATCATAGTGTTATAAAATAAAATAATTAAAATATTTTAAAAAATATATTAATTCCTTAAAAGAATTATAATATCTATATTAGTTAATATAACATCGAGAACATAGTTTTGATAAACAATTGACCCGGGCGACTCGGTGATCCGGTCAAAACCCAGGATTCGGAACTTGAACCGGGCCGGCCACGGGGTCTGGTCTGAAAACTATGATCAAGAATCTTAATTAGTAACGATAAAAAATCAAAATATTTCTAAATATCAAAGTAAAAATTATAGTAGAAAAAGATTTTAAGGCTATTTTGTCTTGAAAAATAAATAGTTTTTCATTTTAAAAACCATATCTTCCTATATTTCTTGAAATAAAATTTATTCGACAAGTGAGTGAAATTACTTAAAATTCTATTAAGTTAAACAATGAAATATAAAATTGTTTATCCAAATTCTAAAATACAAAAAAAAATCAAGAGATAAAACAGGCTCTGCACCTGTTCCTCAAGCATGATTAAGATACAAGAAACCTAATTCTTGAAAAGAAATTTAAGAATGTAAAGCTATTATATGTCATCATGATGTTTTTCCTTTTGTTTTTCTCCATCCATGAAACAATATACTAATAATTTAGACCATGGAAACAGAGCACACGCGCTTACGTTGAAGGTGGCTCTGTTTTGATGTGAATTCCAGCTGGTAATATGCCATTGGCGGTGACAAGAATTTTGGACAAAAATGGGTGGGGCCTAGCTGTGACTGAACCCGAGAGAAATGGTCAAAAAAGAGTTTAATATTTCGCATTGACCTAAAGATTCCCTCGAGTCTGACCATGGCAAGCGAAATTAGCATAAACAAGTTTATTCGCCTTCGCTACGTAGAGGGATGATAAAAAAAAAATGTATTTTTCTTTTAGACTTTTAATAATTATTTATAATTTTTATTAAATTTCATCCAATAAATTAATTTTAAAATCTATCTACCTATCTAAGTTAAGTTATTTAGACTAAACCAATAGATTTAAAAATAATTTAAAAAATTAGTAAAAAATATGATTTAACTTTCAAAAATTTTAAAATAACAATTTTTTTAATATTAAAACAATAATGATATATTAAATTGATTTGAATTTCACGGCTTAATCCATCAAATCCACTTTTTATATCATGAAATATATTGAGGATAATAATTATATTTTTTACTTAATTATACAATAACAAAAATAAACAATTGTAAAATTAAGTACAAATAAAAAATTAAAATGTTTGTTTTAGATTATAATAATCTTAAAAACAAGCTGAAAAAAATATAAAAATCAATTTAAAATAAATTAAATATATAAAAATAAAATTAAAAAAATCAATAAAAAAATTAAATATATGATTAAATTAAATAAAAAAACAAAGGAAAAAAAAAAAAAAACCTATGAGCGGTAAAGGAGGTGAATCATACCTTTAGGGTGTAGGATAATTTAATGGTCCCACTCATGATGTAGCATTCATGGGATTAAAATATCATCCCTTGTTTATCTCTGGTCATAAGTAGATGATTTCTAGGTCTGAGTCATAACCAATTTAGAGGTTGGCCTAATTTACATTAGGAGACCTTTTCTTCTTAATTAGTTAAAAAAAAACTTATAAATCATCATTATTTGTTTTTAATCAAATAAATAAATATATTTAGTACAAATTGAGAACATAATATTTTGTGACCATGAAATTAAAAGGCAGAGCCCAATTATACCCTCATTTGCATATCACAATTCCAATTTTGCCTCTTGCACCGGTCCCATGGGGCATGGATTAATGGACCCATTAGATTAAGTCAACAAAGGTAAACGAAGAAATCATGTGTGTTTTGTCATGTACAAATTATTTAAGTACAGATCAGTCAGACCCTTGTGAGTGTTTAGGTCCCCACGCCTCCATCGATGTCGATCCACCGAGCAAGTTAGGCAAAATGTGCACTTGACCATTTAATCCCCCGAAAATGTAGAGAGAAAATTATTCTTGTTAGGATTATTGCAGGCTGTATTCAAGACATTGGACAAATCATAGAGGACTCGGTCTTGTTACTACTCCATGCCCTCATTGGAAACTCAGGAACGAGGGACAGAAACTCGAGTTCAAGTCTTCGTTCGAAGAATTGGCAATACGAAACAACATGATTTTCTCATAATAACATTGATAAGAAGCTACAACTGATGTTTGTAAATCTAAATCAAACAAGTTCTCATCAATACATTAATTTACAACGGAGAGATCTGTTTAAAACAAAATAAAAAATACATAAAAAAATTATATATATATATATTTATTCAAGTGAGGTGTCCGGGTCAGTTTGGACGTATTTTGATTAATCCTAACAAATCTTGAAATTAATGATCAAGTAAGCTTCCAGTAGCCATCAATATTAGTAACTAAAGGGTTCAAACTTGAAATTATAAGAAGAACAAATATCTTAATCTCAAATTTTTATCATTCAATCATTATTTATTAGATAGTTAAAAAAAAGTTATATTTACAAAATAAGATTATGCACTTATCCTTTTATAATATATAATTTATGCTTGATATGTATTATTTTACGTAGCAAAACAAAAATATGTTAAAGTCATAGTACAGACAAACTAGCTCTCCAACCAAATGATCTCATTGTGGAACCAAAGACTCGGTAGCTCCACATTTTAATCAAGTCACAGTCTGAGGTTCGGTAAAGTAATATTGGTTAACAGTCAAAATCTGGGGGAAAAAGAAAGCTCGTCACAGTGAATTTCATGGAAGGTGATCAGAGAGAGACTCGAACCTGGTTATGCATGCGCACATTGAAGTGGATACGCATCTGCCAGTATCCAAAGCTACAGCAACGTGAGAAAAGTGAAGGAAAGAGGTGAATCCAATTCTCATTTTCGATGAGTTGAAAGAAAGCAAATGCTGTGCAGCACACACTGTTTTATGAAGTGAAAGGGGCCACCATTCTCTTTTTAAGTGCAGCACTTGTACAGACTCTCTATCTCTCTCTCTCTGTTGTCTTGAGCTGCTGCTGCTGTGATGTTATGTCATGGAAGAGAAGAGACGCAATGCTGGATGCAGATGCACCCACTTGACACGTTTTCCAAGATTTGGGTTCCTTCATAAATTGACCTGCAGCGATAGTCTTGTGACTATAAATGCATCTCGTGGTATTTCAACTACAAACAGTGAAGGAATATGTTCTTCTTTAAGAGGGTTTTTTTTTTTTAAAAAAAAAAGTTTTGATTGTTTTTTAAATCAATTTTTATTTGTAAAAATATTAAAATAATATATTTTTATTTTTAAAATTTATTTTAATATTTACATATCAAAATAATAAAAAATTAATTTAAAATAAAAAAAATTAAATTTTAAAAAGAAAAACAAGTTAAAACTCATTCTTAAACATCTTCTAAAATAAATAGTTGTTATAATTTTTTATATAGTTGTTATAATTTTTTATATATAAATAAGATATTTCGAGTTAATTTATGCATACCGAATTGAATCTTTATATCCTAAAGTTTATAAAACAAAATTTACATTTTGTAATTTGTGACCCTCAAGATTTGTAAATAAAGAGAGTCGAATTAAAACCACATAAATAACATATCTATTGAGCCCTTCCAACTCAATCTTCTATTATTAGTGGCTGTTATATCTTGTTGTTCCATAGTTTATTTCCAGTGTTTTGTTGCTATCAGGGGCGGCAACTAAAATGTTACCGAGTCCTTGATCCTGAAAAAACTTTTCGCAGAAAGTTACAATTGCTTCTAGTAGTTCTGAATAACTCATCCCTTCTATTAATTACAGCAAAATGACCAAAGTTGCTGCAAATTCTTGCAGAATTAGGGTGACATGTACAATTTTATGGTCCTATTACGAAGAAATACCCTGCTCTCTATTTAGTCCTACTAAAAAAATTGAAAAATATATTTCATATTGTAGTAACCTTTTTGTCCCATATTTTATTATATTCTATTGTTTCAATGAGCTTCAATTAAAATCAGTAATTTTAACTCTTACTTGATATAAAAAATCAAAATATACAAGTATTTTTTAGTTAAAAAAATGTTCGAACTCGATGTCCAAGATGAGGGATGGAATTTTTATTCCTTCACAAAACACTAGATTGAACCTCGTGTGTTTACAAGGTCCAGCAAGACAATACCCGAGACTAATCGTGTGGCCTTCAAATTGACCTTGTGTTTTCTCTCGACACGCGAGCCTTGAGCTCCCATTTCCCTCGATGGTCTAGCTAGGATGGAGCTTGTACTCCCGGACAAGACATATACTCCGAACAAAGATTCTACCTCTAGATAGACCTTATACCTATAAACATGACTTGTAACTCTCCGAGGTGGTTTTCTTCCGAGCAAATCTTATACCCTCAAACATGGCTTATACCCAACCATAGCTTATACCCCTAGATGAAACTTGTACTCTCGACAAGAGCTTATACCCTTGACATAGCTTACCTCTAAAAAAGGCTTATAACTTGACGGAGTTTATATTTGGACATAGCTTATACCTTTCAAATCCAACTACTACGCCAAAATATACATGTATAAAATGAAGGCATGTCTCTTAACAACGTATCCCCTATAGAGTTTGGTCTTGTTTTTGTCGTCAACAATATATAACCATAAAACTCAAAACTAAGGTATTTTTTGCAATGGCTTATAGTTATTATGAGCATTTGTCTCAAGTAGTTTAAAATTATAAATGACAAGCATATTAACCATCCCACTTTTATATGAACACACTCGTAAAAACCTTCTCCTAGAGAGAGAGAGGAAAATCATTTTCCTCCTCTTTTAAGCTTTACTTTGTGGACACACCCACGACAAAGCCTTTAGGGCTCCTTTCCACTTCATTGGAGGGTGCTTTAAACCTAACAAAAGACTTGTTTTATAGATGCTCCTGCTTCTCAAATTCTTTCTCAACTTTTCATCTCTTTGATCAGCATCAGAAAGAGCTCCATCATCGTTGGGTTTTAACTTACAAATTAAAATTTTACTCAGATGTTTAAACATGAGTTCCAACTTTCAAATCCCAACCCAAGACTTTGATGGATCGATTGTCTTTCAATTGGTAATTTAACTTAATTAAATTAGCAGATTTAGCCTAGCTACTGTGTATCTGATAGCTTTCTTTGATGAAACAGGTTCAAATCATAGAGGTTTAAATAAATTTATTTACGATGTAAAAGAAAGAACTCCCGCTATCTTGTAGCTTAATACTAACTTGCTTTAATAAGCATATAAAAGCCAAACCAAACATGCTTGATAGACGTTAGTGATCTTTCCTTGTAAAGCAAACTGGAAAAAAATAAAGTTTGATTCAAGCTCCGTCTCACCGCCACAAAGGGAAACAAAGGGCAAAAGGAAGAAATATTCACCGCCACAAAGGGAAACAAAGGGCAAAAGGAAGAAATATTCTTATCATAACCCAGTTCATGCATTCATACTAATCAAACTACAGAAATTTGGTGGTTGTGGTACGTACTACCATATATTGCTAGATAATTTGAGTTGAAAACTTTGACTTGGATGTTTCAACCACATCGCAAGAAACATGAACAGCAAAGATATCTCCTTACCAGATCCTTCGGCATGAATTACATATCACACAACGTGATGGGATTATAATCTGGTGGCTGAACAAGGCTCTGCGGATTGAAGATATATAAATATTTCATGACTAATTTTGCCTTCGTCCATACGGGTTAGACACCGAACCACATTGCTCGTGCCCGACAAGAAAATGTGGCAGAGTAAAGGTCAAAAGTTTCGGCTATTATTAAATAAAGGTCAGAAAAGGTGGCGTGAGCTAGAAAATGCATTTCAATGTCATATTTATGCATTAATGGTTTCCTTTTCAATGTTGTTAGCAGTTTTTTATTATTATTGTTTTTTTTTCCTTTCAATCATCAGGGGACTTATGACCCGATTTCATAATACCGATTCTTCGTCTTTTTTTCTAGTTTAGTTTTTAGACAAATGTATTCCATATTCGTGTTCACTAGACGTGGGCATGTGCTGTACAGTGGGCCACATAACTTTTTTTTCCTTCAAAAAATTATTTTTATGTGCTGTGAATCGTGGTTTTTTTTTTTAAATCAACTATTTAGATTTGATTAAATTAAATAAATTAGTTTTACTTTAATTAGATAGAAAATAAATGATGATGATAGCAAATATATAAAAATTGAAAAAAAAAATTGGTCAAGATATTGGAATTTTTTATTTAAAAAAATACAATTCATTTACTACCAAAGTTGATCAAGATTGATTGTCATCTTAGGTGTTAAATTCATTGTGCTATTATCTATATAATAAATTTTTTAGCTATAATGATTTGTATGCTTTTGGTTTTGTTTGCTTTGTACATTTGCTTTTTAATAAATAACACAAACTTTTTGCTCAGTCTGTAAAATATATATTTTTTAATTATAATATTTCTCACAAAAGTTTTATTTACAATGGTCTGAACTGTAACAAAATTTATATTTTTTTAAAAGTTATTTTCTTTAAAATTTAATATTTCTTCCCTACTTACGTTGAACTTTCCTTTGTTGATCAAATTCTTCCTACTCTTGAGGATTTGTCATCTTTTGAATGATCAAAGCAAAAAATTATGTATAAAAAATATCAACTAACTTTACTTTTTTTTGAAGGCTGCTTCACCACTTGAGAATACTCTTGAAACTGTTTCTACGCTTCCTTAAATGAGTCTGCTTTTTGGTGCTCTATGAGAATATTATGTCATCTCATAGATTTGATTTTCTTGCTACCGTGTCTATTATTAATGTTCCATCATGTTACTCATAAATTTTCAAATATGAGTAATGCAAGAGAAACTTTAGACTTTTTAGGATAATCATATATGAGAAATTATTTCTTGTTCTCTAGCTATTAAGTTTATTGGATATAAATGAGTGTATTCAATTAAGTTTCATTATGATGGAACTCTAAATCAATATAAAGCATAATTAGTTGCTTTTAAAAATAAGCAAAAGTATGAAGTGGACCATGAGGAGGATTTTTCTCATGTAGAAAAAAAAAAAAGACTATAGTGCATACCATTATTACCATTATTGCTTCTTAGGGTTGGCCCCTTTATTAAATGGACATTAAAAATGTTTTTTCTACATCAATTTATAACAAAAAAGATATTTATATAGAACCTATACCTGGTTTGTTCTTCTTTAATATATCAGTTACGTGTAAGTTGAAGAGGTCTTCGTGTAGTTTGGAATAAGCTCCTCTAATGTGGTTTGACGAGTTCTAATCTACTTTTCTTCTCTTGTCTTTTGTGCAAAGCAAATATGATTCCTCGTTATTTCTTTACAAGTCATCTACTAGTTTTATTCTTTTTCTTGTTTATATGGATGACATTGTCATCTACATGCTGTTTTTTCACGGGCTGATGTATGTTTCTTGGTGATTCCTTAATATATTGAAAAATTAAAAAACAAGATCAAATTTTCAATTTTTTGAATGAATCTGAATATAGAACCATGTCGGCTGCTTGCTTAGAGATTGTTTGGCTTCACGGATTACTTTTAGAAATTGGATTTCCTCAAAGTGTTATTACTCCTCTCCATGTTGACAATACGAGTGCGATTTAAATTGATCCTAATCCTGTTTTCATGAACATAACAAGTATATTGAAGTGAATTGTCATTCTATTCGAGAAGTCATGGTTACTAAAGTTATTTTTGTTCCACATATTTCCATCAACCTTCAAATCACTTAGATGTTTGCCATATCAATGACTTGCCAACGCTATTAGTTTATAGTTTGCAAATTGAGATATTGTAATCACTCAACATCAATTTGGAAAGGGATGTTAACATGGATGATCTCATTCGAATAAATAGTTTTTATATATATATTAGCTATTTATGTCAAAAAAATAGTTTTCAATATTTATATAATTATAATGTAAACAACTTTTTATAATTATGGTAATATTATAGTTAATAGTAATTGACTTTATGGAATGTAAATGAGAATTATTTCTATTGAATGAAAGAGACTCTCATGAAAAAGAGTCATTCAATCAATTTTAAAGTTTTGAGTTAATCTATTGAAATTTGATCAAGTATTTGTAATTTACTTGTATATTTAAGTGTTTTACTTGTTTTATAATGATAGTTTTGTAATATTAATATATGATTTGTATTTTAGGGTTTGCTATTGATTTGAGTAAAATAAATTTAATTTATCACTTGATAAAATTGAGTATGATTTTAAAACTTGGGTGTGTTATAATTAAAAAAATCATGGGTAATTAATGGTTACCAATTATTTTTTATTAATTTTATAGTTAAGTTTAGAATTTAAGGGAAAATAAATTTGTGTGAAATTGATAATAATTAAAGGTATTAATTTAGATCGAATAAGCTTGTATTGATAAAATGGTAGATAATTGGTTGGATCTAATTATTTTAGTCAATTTAGGGTTATGTTGAAATTTTAGACAAATTAAATTAATGTGTCATTGATAATAATTAGGGTGTTAATTAATATTATTTATTCTTGAATTTAATAAATAATAGGTGGTTAGTTGGGTACCAATTATGTTTTTTTTTCTTTCAATTTTTTGGTTTATTTAAAATTTTAGGGAAATTTGAATTTATGTGCAATTGATAATACTTAGGGTTAAGTATGTTTCAGCTTATGAAGTGATTAATAGTTATTGATTTTTGAATTATATTTTTCTAACTTAGGGTAATTGAATTACTTTGAAATTTAAGAAATAATGGGTTAGTAAGTTGTTGTTGTGAATTATTAGTTGATTTGTGTAGGTTAATTGTTAATAAATTGTTGAATTTGTTATTGATATGTTTTATTATCATTTTATGTCATGTATAATTGTGTAACAAAATTGAAAATGTGTAAGATATTTATTGATACTTTATAATGTATTATATTTATATGTGTTGGATAATTTTGTTGTATGTTTTTCTAATTTGTGTTCATTGTTTTCTTTTAGATACTATGTTTACAAGAAATATCAAGTTCAAGTCCAAGTCCAAGTCTAACAAAAAAAAAAACACTCTTGTTTCATCAAGTAATAATGTCTGTGATCATGCTGGCACCTAATAAAAAAGATTTAAACCAAGGCTCAACAATTGAGAAAGATAAATTGGGTATCCTTTCATTGTCAAATCCTATTTTTGGGCAAATTGATAACAAAATAGAAGAGCAATAACTCAATGTAATTGTTTTGTCTCCTGAAATTATTTATTTTTATCGAGTTGTTTTAAGTTTTGCTATTAGAAAATTCAAATGACTTTCTAAAATTGATTTTAAAGTTTATCAATATTAAAGTTTCTGATTTTACCATATCTACAATGAAATGGTTATTTTAAGAACAAATATTTTAATGAAATCAGCTTGATGACTATTCTAAATAGACATATATGATAGATGCTTGGTGGAAAAAATTTAAAGTAATTTAAAGAACCATTATCTCAAATGTGATGTACTAGTTTAAGATATTGTAACTTTATAGAATTAATTATATATTATGTGATTTGTTAGAATTTTACTTCATTACAATTTGAGGTTTAAATTAATTATATAATAGGTTTTACAAATTTTAGAAGAAAAGGGTTGAATTAATAGGTTTTATCGAGTCAAAAAATTAAAAAACAAACAACACAAAAAAATTGAAAACTCATTTATGGAATCTCCAATGAAAATAATATTTCATTGGCAATTTCACTTTTTTTTCAATTTTTTATTTCATCATCTATTCCATTTTTTAAGCGCCAATAAAAAATAAGGATGGTAAAAAATGATTTTAGACATGAATAATATGTCAAAGATTCCGTTGTGTTTAAAATGTTGATAGAGTAGAAGATGGAAATAAAAAACTAACGAGTTAATTTTCAACGGTAGTATTTTATCGCCGTTTAAAACACTGAAAGAAGCTTCTTTATACACCAATATAATATTTTGTTGGTATTTCCAATTTTTTGGTAATGAATAAATAAACAATGAAATAATTACCTCTATAAAACATTTAAAATACATATAATTTTAAGATAAAAGTAAAGTTTGAATAGATTTTTAATTTAGTAAACATTCCCAAGAATTCATCATGTTTTTTCAACATTAAAAGCTAACCCTGATACTAACATTTACACTAACTCAAATAATCATATCAAACACCACAATAGCCACTACCTACATTAATAGTTCTCATCAACACAACAACCTCATTAACCATCCCATGATTTCCTACTTTTCTCTTGTTGGCAACACAACAACTCTAATAATTTCAAATCTTGATCTTATGATTTGCAAAAATTAGGTTATTTCTTTGAATATGACAAAGTGTAAGAGAAAAACCCCTTAAGCAACTAGTCGGGGTTATGGTTTTTGTCCACATGTACCTTTTTGAGGTTTCAACGATTTAAGGTTATGGTTTTTGTTTCACATGCACCTTTTTAAAGGTTTTAACTAGTTAAACATAAAGAAAAAAAAATGTAGATCTAGCTATAGAAGTGGTAATGTGATGGAAAAATTATTTCTAATATATATTATACATGAGGGTAGTATGGCTTTTTATTCAAATTAAAAAATTATCCTGATCTAAGATGTAAAGTATAATTTAAAAATAAAATAAAAAATGACTAAATTAAGAGATGCTTACCCTACAACCAATCTTAAACCTCCCAAACTCCTATGTAATACTCCACCAATTTGGAGTTTTACAGCTTTATCCATCCGTCTAAGTTAAAAAAACCAACAATAATTTGATCAATTTCTTTAAGAACACATATAGACCACAATATAGATAATTAATCAACATGGACATGAGTATATCACCAACTTAAAATTCAGAGGCATTACTTGTCAAAATCGATACCAATGGTCAAGTCCTAAAGAATTCCCAACACCTTCAAACCAGTAAGTTGTAGCAGAGTCCATGAAAAACAAGAGAAAGAGAAAGTGGCAAGATAAAGGTAAGAAAAAAACGTAAAGGGGCAAATGAGGGTGGATAAAGAAGGTTTCTGGCTTTAATTTGAATGATATGTCGCTCTCTTTTAACTCTTTATGGTTTTGAAATTCCTGTGTATTCTGTGTGTAAACTTTAATCATTTGCTATATATCCTTTATATGATTGAGATTATTGGATGGTTTACCAGTTACCCTTCACCTGATCAAAAAAGAAATAATATGGTTTTACAAGCAGAGGAGCGACATTAATATAAATAAAAAGAGAAGAAAACAGTACAAAATCACGAATAAAGGTACCTTTTAACCAAAAAAGAAAACAGTAGAAAGTCAAAAAAATAAACAAAACAAAAAGAATCCAATGGAAGAGATGAAGAATCCTCGTACTTCCTATGCATGTCGTTATTGTATTAGCTAGTTACTCCCCTTTTAACACGATGAAGAATGATGCAGCCTTCTGGTGCAAATCTCTCAGTAGAACTTTTTCTATATGAATCACAAGTGGGAACTGTTAATCAACAGCGCAAAAGGGATTCGGTCTGGAAGTTGATGTGGAAATGGAATGGACCAGAGAGAATCAAGGTTTTTTTTATGGACTGTAGCTCATAATAGTCTGTTGACGAATGAGACCCGAGTACACAGGATCATGGCTGAAGATCCACAATGTCATCATTGCCCATTGGAGGTAGAATGTCTGTCATGCATGATTTGAGAAATTGCCCTACAACTCAGATGATATGGAACCCTCTATTCAAAGCCTAGTGAAAGATCGGTTTTCTTTGGAGCAGATTTAATCCCGTGGCTTGTAAGTAATCTATCGTCAAGTGAATACAAGAGAGAAGGTATCCTATGGCAATTTAGCTAATGGCGGGAGAATTTCTTGGAGATAGCTTCGGGTATTGGATTGCTTGTTTGCTATCAACACTGGAATTTGTTCATCCTTCATGGCTGAATTATGAGCAGTGGTTACGGGGGAATTCGGAAAGCTAATTCTAGAATCAGGTTCATCTCTGGTAGCAGATTTTATTTCCCAAATATCCATAAAAATTGATGTGAACCATTTTAATCATCAGGGCTAGAGATTTGTTGGCGAGAGAATGAGAAGTCACAGTGCAACATGAATTTCGAGAAGCAGATTCAGCAACAGACTAATTAGCTAATTTTGATCTAAAGACTCCTGCGGGTTTATATTTAATGTTGTATTATGATCTGATTAAGTTTACTGTTTCTCCTCTAATTAAATGTTTTTAGGGTTGTAAGCCCTGGCTTCCAAAATAAATAAATAAATAAATTTTTTAAAATTCCTGTGTATTTTAAACTTTCATCGCTTGCTACATGCAGTTTATATGGTTAATGTAGAAATTTGATGCAAAGAATAAACGTGAGACAGTGCAGTAAAACAGAGTTCTGCATTCATGATTTTCTTATGCTGTACATATGCATATATATATATATATATATATATATATATACAAAAAGAAAAATTTGCAGCAAAGAAAGACAATTCTGCGTATTCTTTCTCCTAACAATATGCTAATATTATATGCTAATAATAAATACACAATCATATCTAAACTAGGTAACAATTAAGTTATACTTGGTAATAGTATAATAGTAAAGATCTTTAGAATCACTTCGTATCTTCAATAGTTAAGCTTACTAGATGGTTTACCATGTAATGTCATGAAATAAAAAATAATATAATTTTTTTTTAATTTTAAAAATAGTAGAATTAATCAAGGTATTTATAACTTACTTGAATATTCATGTTAAAAAAAATATGATTTTTAAAAGCAGAGGGGCGACATTAATATAAATAAAAAGAGAAGAAAATAGTACAGAATCATGAATAAAAATACCTTTTAACCAAAAATAAAAATAATAGAAAGTCAAAAAATAAACAAAAAAGAAGAATCCAATGGAAGAACAGCCAAATCCTAAGTTGATCTTTCGTCAGGTACTCTTTGGGTTCTGCAGAAAAAGAAATTATCGTACTCACCAGTCACTGGGATTTCTTTCAATGATTGGAAATAACCGCATCGCATCGTAGTGTATTTATTATTTTGATATATTGTTTTTTTGTTTTAAAAATATTTTTTAAAAAATTATTTTATTTTATTTTATTTTTATTTTAAATTAATATTTTTTTAATATTTTAAAATTATTTTAATGCGTTCATATTAAAAATAATTTTTAAAATATAAAAAAATATTATTTTAATATATTTCCGAATAAAACAAATATAATTACACTATCAAACACGTTTAATCCAAGTAAAAACACATTGTTTTCAAAACATATATAATAATGTAATTTTTTTTTTCTTCTAATTATATCTTTGAAGTATTTTATTGCTCTTAGGCATTTTACAGAGTAAAATGGATTGCTTTATTTACTTTGTTGCTTAATGAAACAAATCATGCCACCTGAAATAGTGCATTCTCTGCCTCTTTGCTTCTCTTCTTCTTTTTTTCCTCCTGGGTACTGGCCTTGCTAAGACTTTTTTTTTTTAATCAGAGCTAACAGCTCACGATAATTATAATTATTAGAGCTGAGAAAAAAATAAAAAAATAATTAAATTATGAAAATAAAAAAACAATTAAAAAAATCAAACAATAAAAAAAACCTAATTAAATCAATTAAAATATTTAGTTTGGTTTCATAAATTTAAAATAAAAAATCTCAATTAAACCAATTTAATTTAAAAAATATAAAATAAACCAGAATAAAACCAAGCTCATCACAAAATTCATGTCCAAAAATACCCAAAAACACAATATAATATTTAATTTTTAATATAAAATAACTAAACTTCACCAAAATGGTCAAATAAAGAAAGCTAGTTTCAATTTTATTTTTTATAATTTATAAAATTTTAATTTAATTATTTTTATATATAAAAACATAAACAAACCAAAATAATCACCTTTAATAATTATATTAATGGCAAAATTTTATTTCCTTAACAAATCCCTATAGCACTAAAGGGACAAGAATGCAAAGTAAAAAGCAAAGGCAAGGCAAATTTTTTTGTTTGTATATAAAAATTTAAATCATGTTTATTTTTATATTTTAAAAATAGTTATAAAAAATATAGTTTTTTTAAATTAATATTTTTTTATTATTTTTAATTGTTATAAAAAAATAATTTTTAAAAATAAAATAATATTATTTTAATTTTAATTTTTTTTAAATAACCACCAACACCCTTCCAAACAAAACAAACAAGCCCGTGGTATCAATTTTCTCCACTCAAACGGCAAACTGATGGTTCAACAATAGTAAGGAACTGCCATTACAGACACAGGCCGGAAAAGCTCGGAATACTACTTAAAG
>Ga0325411_1001949_pt1 | contig 23144 bp, 5 predicted proteins | sample PopdelMetagenome_13_FD_206181 | JGI IMG/M metagenome (GOLD analysis project Ga0325411, IMG submission 206181) | Populus deltoides microbial communities from Bellville, Georgia, United States - Xylem-PdIQD-R4 | ecosystem: Host-associated > Plants > Phyllosphere > Stem > Wood/Secondary xylem... | reverse complement strand
TTGATAGATAAAAAATTTCAATAAAAAAATGATAAGGAAAAAGCAAATAGCAATTATAAAAATAAGGATCAAAATTAATATAAAAATTAAATTTTAAGAGATGGAATTGAAAAATAAATATACAAAATAAATTATATATAGCAATCAAAAGTTTGAGGATCAAATTTAATATAATCAGCAAATAATGATATTTCTAAATTTTTCACAACTTCCGGAAAGTGTTTTCCGCCCAAATTTTTCAGGAAAACACTTTCCTGAAAACCAAGCCAAATTTTCCTTTGACTGGAAAGTGTTTTCCGTTGACCAACTTTTCTAATGGCAAACAAACATAGGAAAGTTTGGAAAGTGGTTTCCCGAAAACCACTTTCCGGAAAACAAACACAGCCAAAGGGAAAACACTTTCCTGAAAACTAAACCAAATTTTTCTTTGACTCGAAAGTGTTTTTCGTTGACCGGAAAGTGTTTTTCGTTGACCGGAAAGTGTTCTCCGTTGACTGGAAAGTGTTTTCCGTTGACCGGAAAGTGTTTTTCGTTGACCAACTTTTCTAATAGCAAACAAACACAGGAAAGTTTGGAAAGTGGTTTCCCGGAAAGTGAATTCCGGGAAACAAACATGCCTATATTTCACTTCCAAATAGCATCATGGATACCGCCAGAATGCACCTAAAGGCTGTAAAGCGTTAGTACCTCTGCGCCTATGTTATTGACAAATTAAACGTAAAAAAAAAAAAGAAGAAGAAGAAAAAGGAAAAGCATCAGAGGGACTTGGCTTGGAATCTTTGAGCGTGCTAAAAGACATGCGCCACTTGTTCCCCTGTTCCTCTCCTACTGAACAGGTTAAAGTGGACAGATCATCTGGGTGGTAGAAAATCCGTAGAAGAGCCATCCATCTCTCTAGGATTGATAAGCAAGTTTATTTATTTACTGATAATAATCAATTGAGATATAATTTAGTACAGAGTAATCTAGAGAAAGCATTACTATTAGATTGCCATCGAGCAACTACGATGGGCAAAATAAACCAATCAATGACTTTCATTGCTTATAATAAAGAAACAAAAAAATTTCATTTACTCTTAGACATCTTCAAGGGATATGCTAAATGTAAAGAGAAAAAATATTAATAAAAAATATTAATTTGACTTTTTAATGATTGTTTTACGTGCTCCAAGAAGCATAGGTCTAGGCTGGCTGCCATGGTTGGAGCGGAAGCGTTGGATTTTTCTAAGCCGTGCTCTTGACTTGGAGTGACTGGGAGTGTGAGTGTATTTGAAATTATTTTTAAATGTATATTTATATGAAAAGAATATTAAATTTATACTTTTTATTGTTTTTATATTAGATCAAAAATAAAAAATATATTTTTTTAATATATTTAAAAAACCAATTTACATAATAATAAAAAACATGAGAATTGTCATGATACTTGATGTCGCATCAATACCCAAAAGGGCAAGCCCTTGAAAAAAAGGTCATCATCAAGATTATTAAAATCGTGTTTTGACTCGTAAAATTGTATGATTTTACGAGTCAAAACATGCTAAATCGTTTGAAAAAATAAAAAATAGGTGAAATTGGATTTAAATCGAGTGAAATCGTTAAAATCGGGTGAAATCATTAAAATCGGGTGAAATCGTTAAAATCGGGTAAAATCACGATTTCAGGACTGATTTTACGATTGTAACAAAACGCATGCACTAAACTTAAATTTCCCCAATGCTCCAGCTGCTAGGCGCCTATTGGCTGTTGAAATGCACAGTCACGCCACGCAGTCTTCACTCCAGTCACAAAAATTGGTCTTCACTCTTCACTCTTCACTCTTCAATCTTCAGTATTCACTCCTCATTTTCACCGAACAAATCCATAATCCCCTTCTCTAATTAACCAACCGGGCACCGACAACCACAAAAGCAGTGACGGTCACGGTCACGGTCACGATCCAGTCTTCACTCCTTCTCTTTCCTCACTCCAGTATTCACTCCAGAGTCCAGTCATCAGTGCTCAAAGTCGCGGCTTCCTTTTCATCAACAGCGGCGACGATCTCCTCAACAGCTCACGGCTTCAGACTTCCTCTTCAATCTTCATCAATAGCGGCATGCCGGCAACGATCTCCTTTCTTACCAATCATCAACAGCTGACGACTTCCTCTTCATCAACAGCAGCAGGTGACATCGCTCCTCTTCACCGACAGCCGTTCAGCCTTCATCATCAATGGCTCCTCTTCACCGTAAGTTGATTTTGCCTTCAAAATGTAAAACTGCAGTGGTTGATTTTGCCCCATAAATCGTAATTGTATATTCCCTTGTAATAGATTTTGATTTTGTCCTATTACCCTGTAATTATTAATTACAGTTTTGATTTTGCCTGGTCTTATAATTTGTATATTTATAATGTTGAATTGAATTGAATGGAATTGATCGAGTGAAAATTGGACTGAAAATTATTGAATTGGAATGAATTGAATGCTATTTCAGTATTATAAGATTGAATTAATTGGACTGAATTGAACTGAATTAATCAAGTGAAATTGAAATCGTTAAATCATGTTTTTTGCTTTGTTAAGTGTGGGTTTGTGGGCTGTCCATTTATACTATGGAATGATTTTAGGATGTCATTTCAGTATTATAGTTTTGTGAATTGTTATATATGACAAAAAGTTAATTACAATCATAAAATGTTTGGATTGATTAAGGCTGATTTGAGTTAATTCTTGAATTGTTGAACACTTAAACTTATGGCATCTACTATGGATGAATTTTTATTTGAAGCATGAATTTTTTGTTAATGTATTTTAAAATTCCTTATGATTTTACGATTTTACGATTCGTTTTTACAATCCGAGTTTGTATTGTATTTTCCGTGCCATGTCAAAATCGTGATTTTAACAACCTTGGTTATCATCACCACCTGCTTTTACTTATTTGATTAGACAATAAACATTAGCTGATAAAAAAAGAAAAATAGAAAAAAGAAGGGAAACATTACTTATCCACTGATTCTTAATTTGGTGCCTACATTAAAATATTAGCACTTACATCCCTTGAAGTATCATATATTTCTCAAGTGACTTCTTTCCATTCGATGCCCACTGAGTGTGTATTTGAAAATATGGTTATTATTGTTTTTTAAAGTGTTTTTCACTTGAAAAGCATCAAAATAATATATATTTTTATTTTTTAAAAATTATTTTTAACATCAGCGAATCAAAATAATCAGAAAATACCAAAAAATATTAATTTTAAGCAAGGAAAAAAATAAAAAATTGTCAAATTTTTTCAAAAATTCTTTTAAAACGCAAAAACAAACAGGGTCTCATATGTCTTGTTATTTCACGCAGTGCAACAACGCGATTTTGAATGGAACTTGATATTTTTTTGTTAAAATTTGGGAATTTTTTATTTTTTCAACAAGTGATTTTGAGAAAAATATTCGGTAAAATTAGCATCATTTTATTAAAAATGTCTAACAATTAGAGACAAAATTGACAAATTTAGTTACTTTGACATAAATTTGGAAATACATTAGGGACGGAGATGATGTTTCTACTAAAAATAATTTAGACATTAAAAAAAGGTTTTTATGGTTAGTCTGTTCAGCGAATTCAATCCGTATAGCTTGATAATAAACTCATTGTCCATTGTCCAAGACATGACCGCATATTCTTGAATAAAAAATAACATCTAACGGTGGATATTTTACAGGAAAATGCACTTGTCGTGGCCCCACGTGTGACTCTTTTATCAACCCTAATGTATATTCTAATCAATTCTGGTGGATGATTGGTCGGGTTGGTGTTGGTGTTGATTTTTATTATTTAAGTGGTTTTTATGGATTAAGAGAAAATTGAACAATTTGTTTGGTCATGGTACGTGATATCTTCGCATGTCTTAGTCTTTATTACATTATATTATATATAAAATTAAAAGAGATCAATGCTACTTATTTATCTTTTGATATCATTTCCATCGAGCTAGATCTCACGGATAAAAAAAATTTATTTCACGAGCCATATTAGCGGTTACAAGAAAAGATAGGGTTAGATAACATTTTTATATTTTCATTAGTATGATTACTTCATTATCATTGAAAGATAAAAAAAAATAAATAAACTTGGGTTAATGAGCCTTTTTCTTTGACTTAATTTTTACATAATTAAGTTACTTCGTTATTTTTTGAAATAAAAAAATATCTTTAACTTATAAATTCTTTTATCTTTTATATTTAACTATTTGATAGTTTTGAGGTATCATTAGGTGCAATAAGATAATTTGATAAATAAATAAAATTAAAAACAATGAATGAACAATAATTGTTGCCTTTAGAAGATACATGTCGTCCGGTGGCCAAAACCTAACTTCCAAAACAATGACCAAAGAGTCTTGACGCCCCCACAACTTAAAAGTGGTGCATGTTACATAATTGTGACCAATTTTAGCACAGGTGGTTTGATTTTTTTTTCTCTTTTCTACTTGATTTTCATATTGACCTTCCAAACAATCAAACCAGCCCTTTATGTTATTATGTTTAAGAATCGATTCTTATTCTCTTGAATATGTTTTTTTTATTAAGAATAATTAATGAAATTAAATATTTTTTTCAATTTCATCCCCTATAGATTTTTTGTCATCTTTCAAATTTGATTCTCATTCTTTTAATTAGTATTTTTTTTTATTTAAGATGATTTTTGAATTTTTTTACACTTTAATCCTTGCTATTTTTTTCCTATCAAATACAACATTTATTTTATTGCTATTTTTTACCTTGCAAGATTCTTTAGACTGATTTTTTTTATTGTTTCATCCTACAATATTTAATTGGTCAAACCTAGCTTTCAAGGGTATTAAAAGCCTTTTTACATGGTCCATTTGTTTTTTTTAAATTGACCAAGGAAAAATATATTTTGTCCCATTTTAATTGCATAGTAAAACAACCACAATATTCTTAGAAGCAAAAAAAAAATTAAACCTGGCATCAAGGGGTATTTTTATATTTTTATAATAGTTTTTTGTTATTATAATTTAAGCTGAGGAAGAATTTGGTATTTTTACAAATATAAAAATAATTAATAATTAAAATGCATAATGAAATGATAAAAATACCTTTAGAATAAAAAAAATTCTAAACCTTTAAATAAAGTGCATTTTTGGCTTTTAAAATTAAAATTAGGGTTGGTATTTTGGCTTTTAAAATGATAATAATACCTTTAGGATTAAAAGATTCTAAACCTTTAAATAAAAACGTGAGTAAAAAACATGTTTTTTTTAATAAAAATCTTTTTGGTTAAAACGATGTAGTTTTGATCCCTTTAAAAAATTGGATTAATCCAAGTTGATCCTCCCAACTAATGATCTTAGCTTTGCCTCGGGTTGGTTTTAATAACTAATAATAATTATTTTTATCTTTACATGCCTTAATTGAAAGATTTTGAAATTAAGATTTTTTTTATATAGATATTATAAAATAATAAATATTTTCTTCAAAAACATGTTATCTCTGTATTACCTGTTTTAAAAGTACAAAAATTCATTCTAAAATGATTTTAGTAAGGTATTTATTTTTGTATCTCTATTTTTATCCCTATCTTTTTAATTAAATATATTTTTATCCCTACTATTTTTGTTTATTTTATCTTGAATTAATAATCAAATAATATCTAAGAGCATGTTTTGAAAACGGTTAATAAAATGGCAAAGGGATAAACAACAATTCAATATTCATTCAATAAAAGATATATATATAAAGATGTATGGCTTTTTGATTATATATGAAGCTCTAACAAAAGGTGAGTAATGGTGTAATATCATATGAAATGATTAATTTTATAAGCTATGTATTATAAGATATTTGTGCATATTTTGATAATTTTGTAAAAAAGTCAATTTATTATATTCACATTGCACCTCCTTGTCTTAGTGTGTGTATGTTTTATATTGGTTATTGAGTGGTGAAAAACACATCCTTTATTATATCAATTTCCAGGTATAAGGATGCATGATCCTGCGTTAAGAGTTAAGAGTTCTACAATTACGACGAGTTATTATTATCTTATTATCATTGATTTTAAATTGGTTTTTGTGAATATGAATAATGGTCACTATTAATTAAATTTTATTTAAAATTAAAGATCATGCTCCAAGGTTGCTTGGACCGATTAAGGTCCTCAAAATGAAGCTCGGAGGAATTTATGATTTTGTTGATCATAGAACTACATGGCACCTCCAAAATTTCCTAGCTACGAAGGAGTTAAAATGAAATGAATTGGGAATACTGTTTAAATTTTGAGTCTTTTTATTAAAAATTATTTTTTTATGTTTTTAAATTATTTTGATATATTAATATCAAAAATATTTTTTTAAAAAAAATTATATTATTTTAATGTATCTATAAACAGAAATTATTTTAAACCATACACATTGAGTCCAAGAATATAACTTCAAAATAATGTCTTATACAACAGAAGCATAACCAGAATTTTCAGTCAATCTTGAACAAATCATATGAGTGATACTTTTTACCAACAATCATAGAATTTGATGTCAACTCGGAGCCTGAAATACACCTCGCCTTCAAATGCGTCGGTGGCTATGGTAGCAATTCCCCTGTGCATAAAGAAATCCCCGGTGCCTCCGACCACGGATATATCTCTAGTCTTTATCATAATTGGGTCTGCTCCCATGAAGTTTATGGTGCCATGGTGGTCTGTGGAATTGAGGACAAAAGAAAAGCCCAGCCAGGCAGTGAAGGTGTTTTTGGTATCATAAATATACATGCCTTGTGCCCTGCCGACCGGCGGTGAATGAAGATTGTTGTCAAGGGTAATGGGATCATCAAAAACTGCAATGTTGCCAAAATGGAACTGGCTTGCTAAGATGGTTAAGTTGGCGCCTTCCGGCGCCGCCACAATTGCTGAGGTTGCATTGGCAGCGTTCTGGCCATTGTAAATAATGTCATGAAAGTATAGGACTAATTCCTTGCACGGTTTGTACTGCTTCTTCTTCCCCGGATGGGCTGAAGACGCAACAAGAAACGTAAAGAAACAGAGAAGAATACAGGTTGCTCTCATTTTTTTCCCTGGTGAAGATAGTGTTGGGAGAAATGAAGCAAGATGAGCAAAAACAAGATTTAGACGACAGTGCTAAAGCTAAAGCTAGAACTTGTGACTTGTGAGTAATTAGCTCTCTACTCCTCCTTATATAATGACCACATTTTGGATCTAATATGGGATCCGATCAATTAAAAAAAGGGCTGAAAAAATTTCATCAAATCTTGTTAATAAATGGCCGTGGATTTTGTTTTATTTTTTATTCTGAATTGGGTTTGTCTTCACAGAACTGTTTAATTGGCTATCTACTACACACCATTTTCATCAATTTTTTCATTGCTTATAATAAAGAAACAAAAAAATTTCTATGGGGTTTTTACTCTTAGACATCTTCAAGGGATATGCTAAACCTAAAGATAAAAAATATTAATTTGACTTTTCAATGATAAAATGCTAAATAAAATATTAAAATATAATTTCTGTTACAAGATTATTTCTACATATTTTGCAAAAATACTAAAATCTTACAAAACACAATTCATTGCAATTTTTTTTCCATTAGTTTTTTTTTCTTTGATTTATTTTAAATTTATATTTTTTAATTAGCTTCTTATGATATTATTCTGGTCTTGAGCCGTGAAAAAATTCACTCGTGAAAAGCTGAGAAGTTGTACTTGAAAAAAAGAAGAAGAAGCATAGGTCTCGGCTGGCTGCCATGGTTGGAGCGGAAGTGTTGGATTTTTCTAAGCTGTGCTCTTGACTTGGAGTGATTGGGAGTGTGAGTGTATTTGAAATAATTTTTAAATATTTTTTAAAAGTATATTTATATGAAAAGAATATTAAATCTATACTTTTTATTGTTTTTATATTAGGTCAAAAATAAGAAAAAATATATATTTTAATATATTTTAAAAAATTATTTTAAAAACCACCTTACATAATAAAAAAACAATAAAAAACGTCATATTAGTTGAGAATTGTCATGATACTTGATGTTGCCTTGATACCCAAAGGGGCAGGCCCTGAGAAAAAGGTCATCATCACCACCTGCTTTTTACTTACTTAATTAGACAATAAACATTATCTGATAAAAAAAAGAAGGGAAACATTACTTATCCACCGATTCTTAATTTGTTGTGGCCCCACGTGTGACTCTTTTATCAACCCTAATGAATATTCTAATCAATTATGGTGGATGATTGATTGGGGTTGGTGTTAATTTGTATTATTTAAGTGGTGGTTCATTCATGTTTATTGTTGCATTTTTAAAACGTTTTTTAAAAAAATTAAAAAATTTTATTTATTTTTTTCTTCAAATTAATATATTTTTTAATATTCTTAAATTATTTTAATACGCTGATATCAAAAATAATTTTTAAAAAATAAAAAATATAATCTTTATATTTTTCTGAATGAAAAATACTTTGAAAAATAACCACAATCACATTTCTAAACACACCTTTTAAAAAAATTTAAATAATTTATTTGGTCATGGTACGTGATATCTTTGCATGACTTAATCTTTATTACATTATATTATATATAAAATTAAAAGAGATCAATGCTACTTATTTGTCCTTTGATATGGTGGATGATTGGTTGGGGTTGGGGTTGGGGTTGGTGTTAATTTGTATTATTTAAGTGGTGGTTCATTCCGGTTTATTGTTGTATTTTTAAAATGTTTTTAAAAAAATTTTATTTTTTTACTTCAAATTAATATTTTTTTGGTGTTTTTAAATTATTTTAATGCGCTAATATCAAAAATAATTTTTAAAAAATAAAACAATAAAATTTTTATATTTTTCTTAATAAAAAATACTTTAAAAAATAATCATAATCACATTTTCCAACAAACCTTTAAACAAAAAGGTGAACAATTTGTTTGATCATGGTAAGTGATATCTTTGCATGACTTAGTCTTTATTACATTATATTATATATAAAATTAAAAGAGATCAATGCTACTTATTTGTGCTTTGATATCAAATCCATCGAGCTAGATCTCACGGATAGAAAAGTTTATTTCACGAGCCATATTAGCTATCACAAGAAAAGATAGTGATAGATAACATTTTTATATTTTTATTAGTATGATTACTTTATTATCATTGAAAGACGAAAAAAAAAAAAAAACTTCGGTCAATGAGCCTTTTTCTATGACTTAATTTTTACATAATTAAGTTCCTTCATTATTTTCTAAATTAAAAAAAAATATCTTTAACTTATGGATTTTTTTGTCTTTTATATTTGGCTATTCGGTAGTTTTGGGGTATCATTAGGTGCAGTAAGGTAATTTGATAAATAAAAACAATTAAAAAATGAATGAACAGTAATTGTTGTCTTTAGAAGATACATGTGTATCGTCCGGTGGTTAAAACCTAGCTTCCAAGGCAACGATCAAAGAGTCTCGGCGCCCCCTCCATTTAAAAGCGTTGCATGTTGCATGTGGATCGATTTTCTTTTTTCCTTTTTGTTACTCGATTTTCATATTGAACTTCCAAACAATCAAACCAACCCCTCATGTTATTATCTTTAAGATTCGATCCTTATTCTCTTGAATACTTTTTTTTATTAAGAATAATTAATGAAATTAAATATTTTTTTTAATTTTATCCCCTATAGATTGTTTTTCATCTTTTAAATTTGATTCTCATTCTTTTGATTAGTATTTTTTTTATTTAAGATGATTTTTGAATTTTTTTACACTTCAATCCTTGCTATTTTTTTCCTATCAAATATAATATTTATTTTATTGCTATGTTTTACCTTGCAAGATTCTTTAGACTGATTTTTTTTTATTGTTTCATCCTACAATATTTAATTGGTCTGGTGTTTAGTTTCTTAGTTGTGTCCAGATCTAAAATTTTATGGCATATAGGTTTAAGAGATTAACCCGAGTTTACAAAGTTCACTCAAACTTTTTTTCTCTCTCTCTCTTTTTTAAGCCTTTTCTTTCGGTTTCATCCTACAATATTTTATTTTTTTAATTTACTTTCTATGGGTTTCTCAATCATTTTAAAAATAACACAGGTTGCCTTATGATAATTGTTTTTTGCTATTTTAGAGTTAGCTTTTTTAAAGGAATTTTTTTCTTTAAATCAAATTAATTGATTTCATCCTCCAACATTTAAATCTTCAAGTGTTGAGCTTTGTCGCACCCTCGCAGCGGAGCGCGGCAACCTTCGATTGATTTCGGGGTCTTTTTTGTTTTTATGTAAAGGAGTCGTCACCTAATATTTTGGTCACTAGGAACCCTAACTGGTCTTTCAGAGATTCTAAGGCAAGAGACTGGTTGCGTAAAGGGAAGGTATTAGTACCCCTAGTACGCCCTACCTAAGATAAGCTACTTATTTTTTTTTGTTTGCTTTATAATTATTATGATGTTAGTGTTTTCTAATCCCATCAGTTTTCCTAGGTTTGATTCAAACTAAATTTATTAGGATAGAAATCCAATGAGATTCCATGTGCTTCGAAAGCTCATTTTTCCCTTAGTATTTCAAGAGTTTGAGACTCGTAAATCACAAGGAAAGACAAAAAAACCTATTTTTTAGTGTTTTATACTCTCACGGCTCGTAAACCGTGGAGTAAAAAATTTTGAAATGTCCTCGATTATAATCAAGGCTTCTTTCAAGTATGTGTGTGGATTTATTATTCCCAATAATATTTTGGATATTCGTCCTTTAAGGATTTCTTTATCCAAACATTAGCGGTGAATAATAGATGAATTCCTCCCAAAATAAGATTTTTATATTTTTTGGAATATTGGCCAATACCCTTTGAAGTTTTACAAACATGTTGTAAAATCCAGAAATGCAAGAAAATAATTTTTGTTGTGTTTAAGAAATCTATGCAAAAACATATTTTCGAAACTTCCAATATTTTTTATTAAAAAAAAAGCATTCAAAACATGTAAGGGTATTGGCCGTATGCAACACACAAGAAAACAAATTTGATATATATGTATATTTGTCACATTGCGTCTAAAACAAATCGAGTATTCTAAACACAAGACTAATATTTTTTATAACAAAAAAATTCAGACCTTAAAAATAAATATACCAAAAAAATCATAAATCACTTTCTCTTTCTTTTATTTTTTTGAAGAAAAAAAAGGGGGAAGGTCTAACTAAGTCACTTGCCCAAGCAAGTGACCCAGTTGGACACAAAAGGGGTGTAGCCCTCTTTTATGAATGGAGAGCTACTATTCAAGTGAATTAATTCACTTGAACAATACAGACACATACATTACAAATAAAAAGACCACGCTAATAGTGCAAATACAAAGCAAAAGAAAGCATGCAACAGGTGAATAGAAAACCAACCTGGAGACGAAGAAACTGCAGTGGCGTTGGAAGAGTGATGGTTGCTCGGTCTGCGTCTGTCTTTATTCTTATGTTCTGTGTTTGGTTCTGCTTTTTGCCTCCTTCTTTACTTTGCCCCTCCATCACTTTCTCTACTTATTCCTAACTTTTTTTTATCGTTTCTGCAGTTTTTATTTTCAGAAAAACAAATGGAGTAAAGGCGTCTTTCTTGTTTTTCTTTTGCTGTCTCTCTCCCATTCTCTATTCTCTCCTCTCTTTTCTTATTTTTCTGCTCTCTTTTTTCTGCCCTCTTTTTTCTGCCCCTGTTAGGTCATTAGAAGGGCTTATATATAGTCTAAATATCTCTATTTAGGAAGGATTCAATGCATTAATCCTAAGATGCAAATCCCTACTGATTTGCAGTAAAAAACATAAAAAGGAAACTGCAATATTCTGATTTTGTGTTGGTGCTTTACGTCTGATTTCTTTCCAGTTTTAGAGAAGGGTGTGGCTCTTTTCTTTCCTTTCATAGGGCCAGCTGCTCCCTTTGAAATGAGGCAAGAAAAATGTGGTTACAGCTCTAAAAATCAGGCATGATGATAAAGGAAAAACAACAGGAATTTACAGCGAAAAAGGAAAGAAATCAGATGGAGGGTGCAGCTGCAAAGTCTCATTTTCCAAATTCGGTGTGGAAAAAATCATGTCATTTATGATGGTCCAGCCCCCCTCTCCAGCTTTCAATATCCTTCTTCAATTCAATCCCTCATTTTAACACTTTTCGATTTAGTCCTTGGTCCAAAAAAAATCCTTCTAATCAGTCCCGCGAACTTGGGCTATATCCTTCCCGCGGCAAAATTTTCTACCTTCACGTTAGATATTCAAATGGGAATATCTTGAGCTTATGATATCTAAATCAAGTAATTCAAAAGCCCAAATTCATCTACGCATCTAGAACTACAACTTTGATGAAGGAGTCGAAGTGAGATAAAATCTTTTTACAGAACAGAATCTAGCAGTAATTTGGTTGGTCAAAAGGGATCTCCAAGTCTAATTCAAAAACTGACAAATGTTGAGAATCCTGAAATGACTGAGAGTATGAACTAAGAACAAAAATCACAAAAACTAGGCCAAAAATAGATTTTTTTAGTGCAGACTAGGGTCAATATCCTTCTCGTGGCAGAATTCTTTGCCTTCACGTTAGATATTCAAACAGGAACATCTTGAACCTCTGATATCGAAATCAAGTGATTCAAAAGCTCAAATTCATCTACGCGTCTAGGACTACAACTTTGATGAAGGAGTTGAAGTGAGATAAAATCTTTTTAGAGAATAGAATCTGGCAGTAATCTAGTTGGTCAAAAAGGTTCTTCATTTGACAATGCTGAGCATCCAAATCTAACTGAGAATTTGCCCTAAGAACAATAATCCCTAGGACCTAATAAAGGTGTACGTCAATTTTTCAACATTTCATGAGTGACAAAATATACTTAGGATGGTTAGATATCGTACGAAATCGAGTCAGAATCATAGCCTAAGTTGGAACAAAAAATTGCGACAGCAGCAGAACCATTTTTTTTAGTGCAAATTTTGAGGGATTTATTCAACCTTAAAGACCAGATAAAAAAGAACGAATTTAGCATTATGAAGACTCCTGATCAACCTAAGAAAACCTGATGATTTTGGTAGCAAAGGGGAAGGATAAAAAAGAGCAAAAAACAGCTCAAACAAGGTTTTTGAAAAAAATATTTATTTCTCTGCTTTTGTCAATCTTCCACCAAACATGAGTTAAACTCCTACACTCAGTTCAAAAGAGGTATACACCGTCTCAAACACGTGGGCTCCAAAAATGAGTAACAACAAGCTTCTTAGTTGAGTCTGAGTCGAGAATTTAATGGTCGCGAGTTTAAAAGTTTAACCTGGGTTTACAAGATTTACTCGAGTTTGCTTGGTTTTTTGTATTTCTTTTAAGTTTATTTTTTTCTAATTTCATTCTCCAACACACTTTTTATTTGATTTTTAAAATATTTATTTATCTTTTAAAAATAGCAAGGTTTTCCTCTTGTTTTTTTTTCCAGTCTTTGTTATATTTAGCTTTTTTAAAAGCAACTTTGTTTTTAAATTAAATTTATTTATTTTATCCCCTAACACTTAATTAGGAGGGTGTTGACCTTCTTAGTTGAGCTAAATTCTATAATTTAACGGGTTATAAATTTGAGAGATTAACCGAGATTTACAAGGTTCACTTGAGCTTACTTGGTTTTTTTCTTCCTTTTTAAGCTCTTTTTTTTTCTCATCCATCAACATTTTGTAAATTTTTTTATGAGATTTTTTTTTGAAAGTAACAAAGGTTAACTTAGATTTTCATATGACAATTCAGAACCTTTAATTTTTGCTAGCCTAGCTACATCACAAATGCAGTTTGAAATGTCACATTACCACATAAACAAATGAACACTTCAATATTACTACATGGCATGTTACAATTAACTAAATGACACGAAAAATTCACCTACAATATTAGGGTGATTTTTTTCATACCTTAGCTTGGTGTTACCATTCAAGTATTATAATGATTAAAAAAACCTAATTGGCCTTGAAAAATTACTCAAGCTCCAAATTCATTGGCATTTTTTATTGGAACAGTGTAATAACCACTCTGCCCCTTCACCTAAAAAACTCATACCTAACTTTCTAGGGCATAAAAATTCTTTTTACATGGTCCATTTGTTTTTTCCAAATTGACCAGGGACAAATATATTTTTTTCTCATTTAAATTGCATCGTAAAACAACTAAAATATCATTGCAAGCAAAAAAAAAATTAAACCTAACATCAAAGGGTATTTTTGTATTTTCATAATAGTTTTTTGTTATTATAATTTAAGTTAATGGACAACTTGGTATTTTCACAAATATAAAAAATAATAAACAATTAAAATGCATAGTAAAATGACAAGAATACCCTTACAATAAAAAAATTATAAACCTTTAGACAAGGGGCATTTTCAGCCTTTAAGGGTTTTGCTTTGAAATTATAAAGTCAACTCAGGAAAAATTCCAGATTTTTTTAATAAAAAAAGGACGTGTGCATTTAGTGCACCCGGAGGCTCATAAAAGGTGTTTGTGCCCTTTAAGAGGCACATGTAGCGTCTCCCGACATCAAAAAAATACCCTCCCATCATATCGTTAGAAGTGTCGTCGTGTTCTTTTTCTGTTGACCAACAGACCATTTTTTTCATCCTTCTCTCTCCTTCCTTGAGAATTATAGCTTTTTCCTTTTGGTTGTTGGTATTTCAAACTTAATCTCTATTCTTTTTATTTCTAATTTTTGGTATTGACCCTTTTGTAAAAGTTTTAGTGGTTTTCAGTTTCATCCTTTAATTCAAATTGAAGGTATTCTAGTTTTCAATTTGGTTCTTATTATTTTAATTTCTAATTTTTTTCTTGGCTTTCTTGTAAAATTTATTATTTTTTTCAATTTCCTCTTTAATTACAACATTGTTATTTTATATCAGTTTTGATCCTCATTCTTTTTTTTTTCCTTTTAATAAATTGATTTTTCTTATTTTCACCCTTCAATTAAATAAAAAAATTTATTTTTATTTTTATTTTGATCTCGTTCTTTTAATTGTTATTTAATATATATATATATATAATTGAAATTCTATTTTCAATTTCATTCTTGAATATATGATTGATTGAGAATTAGACTTTATGATTTTTATAGATTGAGTGTTTTAGATCTAATAACTTACATGAGTTTGAAAAGTTAACTTGAGTTTTTCAATAAAAAAGGATAAAAAACAAACAAAAAAAAAAGACATGCACTAATGGGCCACACCCACAAGCTTGACCTTAATAAAAAAAGCTTAGGCGCACCTATTTTGACCTTAATAAAAAAAGCTTAGGCGCACCTATTTTTTTAATTTTTACCTTAGAAGCGAACGACTTGCCATCTACTCTTGTTTTTCTTTTTTTCTTTTTTTTCTTTTTTTTTCATGCAAGAAGCGACTCGTTACCTCCTAGGTTGTTGTCTAGAATTTTGCCACCATTGTAGTGCCCAAGAAAATCAACGGGGGGCTCTTTTGTTTTCTAGATTATAGGTTTAAGAGATTAATCCAGGTTTATGAAATTCACTCGGGCTTCTTTTTTGTCTCTTTTTTAAGCTTTTTTTTGTTTCATCTTATAACATTTTGTTTTTTTTTTTAATTTTCTTTCTATTGGTTTCTCAATCATTTTAAAAATAACACAGGTTGCCTCAAGATTTAGCTTTTTTAAAGGAATTTTGTCTTTAAATTAAATTAATTGATTTCATCCTCCAACATTTAAATCTTCAAGTGTTGAGCTTTTGAGTTGAGTCCGGGTCGAGAATTTAACGGTTGCAAGTTTGAAAGTTTAACCTGGATTTATAAGGTTCGCTCGGGCTTGTTTGGTTTTTTTTTCTTTTTATATTTTCAGATAGTTTTGATATGCTGATATCAAAAATAATTTTAAAAAAATAAAAAAAATATTATTTTAATGTAATTATAAATAAAAAAATATAAACCACAATCGTTATCATAATTCCAAACAGACATTTAGTGGAAGGATATAACTTCAAAATAATGTCTTATTCAAGGAGAAGGGACGACAACAAAAGCATAACCCGAATTTTCACTCAGTCTTGAACAAATCATATGTGTGATTCTTTTTACCAACATTCATAGAATTTGATGTCAACTCGGAGCCTGAAATACACATCGTCTTCAAAGGCGTCGGTGGCTATGGTAGCAATTCCCCTGTGCATAAAGAAATCCCCAGTGCCTCCAACCACGGATATATCTCTAGTCTTTACCAGAGTTGGGTCTGCTCCTATGAAGTTTATGGTGCCATGGTGGTCTGTGGAATTGAGGACAAAAGAAAAGCCCAGCCAGGCAGTGAAGGTGTTTTTGGTATCATAAATATACATGCCTTGTGCCCTGCCGACCGGCGGTGAATGAAGATTGTTGTCAAGGGTAATGGGATCATCAAAAACTGCAATGTTGCCAAAATGGAACTGGCTTGCTAAGATGGTTAAGTTGGCGCCTTCCGGCGCCGCCACAATTGCTGAGGTTGCATTGGCAGCGTTCTGGCCATTGTAAATAATGTCATGAAAGTATAGGACTAATTCCTTGCACGGTTTGTACTGCTTCTTCTTCCCCGGATGGGCTGAAGACGCAACAAGAAACGTCAAGAAACAGAGAAGAATACAGGTTGCTCTCATTTTTTTTCCCTGGTGAAGATAGTCTTGGGAGAAATGAAGCAACATGAGCAAAAACAAGATTCAGACGAATGAGCTAGTGCTGAAGCTAGAGCTAGAACTTGTGACTTGTGAGTAATTAGCTCTCTACTCCTCCTTATATAATGACCACATTTTGGATCTAATGTGGAATCGCATCAATTAAAAAAAAGGGCTGAAAAAATTTCAACAAATCCGTGGATTTCTTCTTCTTTTTTTTTTTTTAATTCTGAATCGGGTTTGTCTTCACAGAACTGGTTAACTGGCTACCTACTACACACCCTTTTCATCAATTTTTTCATTGCTTATAATAAAGAAACAAAAAAATTTCAATGGGGTTTTTACTCTTAGACATCTTCAAGGGATATGCTAAATGTAAAGAAAACAAATATTAATAAAAAAAATATTAATTTGACTTTTCAATGATAAAATGCTAAATAAAATATTAAAATATAATTTCTGTTACAAGAATATTATTTCTACATATTTTGAAAAAATATTAAAATCTTACAAAAAAAACTATTCATTGCAATATTTTTTTTCTTTGATTTTTTTTAAATTTATATTTTTTTGATTTGCTTCTTATTATATTATTCTGGTCTCGTGACACGTGTCTTGGGTTTGGCAAGTTTATCTGAATTAATTATGATTGTTTTTTTTCTTTGTATTTTTGAGTTGAATGTTTTTTAATTTCATCCTTTAATATTGAGTTGATTGAGAATTATTCGAGTTGTTTTTAGATCCGTCAAGTTAACTAGATTATATTGATTTGTTAAAATAATTGTATATTAAATATATTAAAATATAGTTGACTCTTTTAAATAATTTTTTATAAAAATAAAAAACTATATTTATATTATTAAAAAAAAATTATTACCAATTTGATGTTTTTAAATAGCATATTTTAAAAACCACCTTACATAATAATAATAAAAAAAACAATAAAAAACGTCATACTAGTTGAGAATTGTCATGATACTTTATATAGCATCGATACCCAAAGGGGCAGGCCCTTGGAAAAAAGGAAAAAGAAAGAAAAATAAATAAATAAATAAAAAAGGGAAACATTACTTATCCACCGATTCTTAATTTGTTGTGGCCCCACGTGTGACTCTTTTATCAACCCTAATGTATGTTCTAATCAAATTCTTGTGGATGATTGGCTGGGGTCGGTGTTAATTTGTATTATTGAAGTGGTTAAATTCTGTTTGTTTTTTATTTTAAAAATATTTTTTGAAAAAATTTTAAAAAAATTATTTTTGTATTTTAAATTAATATTTTTTTAGTTTTTTTAAATCATTTTGATATACTGATATTAAAAATAATTTAAAAAAATAAAAAAAATTATTTTAATACTTTTTTAAATAAAAAGTATTATAACAGTCGTTTAAAATAAAATAAACAATCAATTTGTTTGTTCACGGTAAGTGATATCTTTGCATGACTTAGTTTTTATTATATTATATTATATATAAAATTAAAAGAGATCAATGCTACTTATTTGTCCTTTGATATCATTTCCATTAAGCTAGATGTCACGGATAAAAAAGTTTATTTCACGAGCCATATTAGTTATTACAAGAAAAATAGGGTTAGATAACATTTTTATATTTTTATTAGTATTATTACTTCATTATCATTGAAAGGTAATAATAATAATAATAATAATAATAATAAACTTGGGTCAATGAGCCTTTTTCTTTGACTAATTTTTACACAATTAAGTTACTTCATTATTTTTTGAAATAAAAAAAATTATTTTTGACTTATGGATTCTTTTGTCTTTTATATTTGACTATTTGGTAGTTTTGGGGTATCATTAAGTGCAGTAAAGGAATTTTATAAAAAAAAAATAAATGAACAATAATTGTTGCCTTTAGAAGATACGTGCGTTGCCGTCCGGTGGCCACAATCAAAGAGTCTTGGTGCCCCCCTCTTAAACTTAAAAGCGATGTTACCAATTTTGACACATATGGATTGATTTTCTTTTCTACTCTTTCCTACTCGATTTTTATATTGACCTTCCAAACAATCAAACCAACCTCTCATGTTATTATCTTTAAGATTGGATCTCTATTCTCTTGAATATGTTTTTTTATAAAGAATAATTAATGAAATTAAATATTTTTTTCAATTTCATCCCCTATAGATTTTTTTTCATCTTTCAAATTTGATTCTCATTCTTTTGATTAGTAATTTTTTATTTAAGATGATTTTTGAATTTTTTACACTTTAATCCTTGCTATTTTTTTCCTATCAAATATAATATTTATTTTATTGCTATTTTTTACCTTGCAAGATTCTTTAGACTGATTTTTTTTATTGTTTCATCCTACAATATTTAATTGGTCGGGTGTTTAGCTTCTTAGTTGAATTCAGATCTAAAATTTTATGGCATATAGGTTTAAAAGATTAACCCGAGTTTACGAAGTTCACTCGGGCTTTCTTTTTCTTTCTCTCTTTTTTAAGCATTTTCTTTTGGTTTCATCTTACAACATTTTATTTAATTTAATTTTCTTTCTCAATCATTTTAAAAATAACACAAGTTGCCTCAGGATAATTGTTTTTTGCTATTTTAGAGTTGGCTTTTTTAAAGGATTTTTTTATCTAAATCAAATTAATTGATTTCATCCTCCAACATTTAAATCTTGAAGTGTTGAGCTTCTTAGTTGAGTCTGAGTCGAGAATTTAATGGTTGCGAGTTTGAAAGTTTAACCCGGGTTTATAAGGTTCACTCGGGTTTGCTTGGTTTTTTTATCTTTTGTTATGTTTATGTTTTTCTGATTTCATCCTCCAACACACTTTTTATTTTCTTTTTATAAGATTTATTTATCTTTTTAAAATAGCAAAGTTTTCGTCTTTTTTTTTCAATCTTTGTTATATTTAGTTTTCTTAAAAGCAACTTCGTTTTAAATTAAATTTATTTATTTCATCCCCTAACACTTAATTAGGAGGGTTTTGAGCTTCTTAGTTGAGTCAAAGTTTATAATTTAATGGGTTACAAATTTGAGAGATTAACCGAGATTTACAAGGTTCACCTGAGCTTCTTTAGTTTTTTTATTCCTTTTTAAGTTCTTTTTTTTTTTCATCCACCAACATTTTGTTAATTTTTTTAATTCATTTTTTATGAGATTTTTTTTAAAAAGTTACAAGAGTTAACTTAGATTTTCATATGACTATTCAGAACCTTTAATTTTTGCTAGCCTAGCTATATCACAAATGCAGTTTGAAATTTCACATTACTGCATAGACAAAAGAACACTTCAATATTACTACATGGTCAAGTTACAATTAACTAAATGACAATAAAATTCACCTAAAATATTAGGGTGATTTTTGTCATACCTTAGCTTGGTGTTACCATTCAAGTATTATAATGATTAAAAAAAATCTAATTGGCCTTGAAAAATTACTCTAGCTCCAAATTCGTTGTCATTTTTTATTGGAACAGTGTAATAACCACTTTGCCCTTTCACCCAAAAAACTCAAACCTAGCTTTCTAGGGCAATAAAAGTCTTTTTACATGGTCCATTTGTTTTTTCTAAATTGACCAGGGACAAATATATTTTTTCTTATTTAAATTGCATAGTAAAATAACTAAAATATCATTGCAAGCAAAAAAAATTAAACCTAACATCAAAGGGTATTTTTGTATTTTCATAATAGTTTTTGTTATTATAATTTAAGTTAAGGGACAATTTGGTATTTGCACAAATATAAAAAATAATAAACAATTAAAATGCATAGTAAAATGACAAGATACCCTTAGAATAAAAAATTACAAACCTTTAGACAAGGGGCATTTTCAGCCTTTAAGGGTTTTGTTCTGCAAATTACAAAGTCAACTCGGGAAAATTTTCATATTTTTTTAATAAAAAAAAGACGTGTGCATTTAGTGCACCCAGAGGTGCATAAAAGGCATCTGTGCCCTTCGAGTGGCACATGTAGCGCCTTCTGACATCAAAAAATACTCTTCCACCATATCGTTAGAAGTGTCGTCATTTCCTCTTTCTGTTGACCAATGGACCTTTTATTTATTCTTCTATGGACCTTTTTATTTATTCTTCTCTCTCATTCCTTGAGAATTACAGCTTTTTCCTTTTGGTTGTTGGTATTTCAATTTTAATCTCTATTCTTTTTATTTCTAATTTTTTGTCTTGGCTCTTTTGTAAAAGTTTTAATGATTTTCTTTCAATTTAGTTCTTATTATTTTAATTTCTAATTTTTTTTCTTGGTTGTTTTGTAAAAGTTATTATTTTTTTCAATTTTATATTTTAATTACAACATTGTTTTTTATGTCAGTTTTGATCCTCATTCCTTTCTTTTCTTTTCTTTTTCCTTTTACTAAATTGATTTTTTTTTTCACCCTTCAATTAAATAAAAAATTTTATTTTTATCTTTATTTTGATCCTCATTCTTTTAATTGCTATTTTAAAAAAATTATAATTAAAATTATATTTTCATTTTTATTCTTCATTATATGATTGATTGAGAATTATACTTTATGATTTTTCTAGATTGAGTGTTTTGGATCTAATGACTCACACGAGTTTAAAAAGTTAATTTTAGTTTTTCAATAAAAAAAGATAAAAAAAACAAGAAAAAAAAAAAGACAGACACTAATGGGCCATACCCACAAGCTCGACCTTAATAAAAAAGCTTAGGTGCACTTATTTTTTTAATTTTTACCTTAGAAGCGGGTGACTTGCCATATACTCTTTTTTTTTTTTTTTTGCATACAAGAGGTGACTCGTTACCTAATAGGTTGTTGCCTAGAATTTTGCCACCATTGTGGTGCCCAAGAAAATCAAAGGGGGGCTCTTTTGTTTTCTAGATTATAGATTTAAGAGATTAATCCAGGTTTATGAAATTCACTCAGGCTTTTTTTTTTAAGCTTTTTTTTTGTTTCATCTTATAACATTTTTTTTTAATTTGCTTTCTATGGGTTTCTCAATCATTTTAAAAATAGCACTGGTTGCCTCAAGATTTTTTGCTTTTTTAGATTTAGCTTTTTTAAGGGAATTTTATCTTTAAATTAAATTAATTGATTTCATCCTCCAACATTTAAATCTTCAAGTGTTGAGCTTTTTGGTTGAGTTCGGGTCGAGAATTTAACGGTTACAAGTTTGAAAGTTTAACCTGGGTTTACAAGGTTCGCTCGGGCTTGCTCGGTTTTTTTTCTTTCTTTTTTTAAGTTCATTTTTTTCTGATTTCACCCTCCAACACTCTTTTTATTCGCTTTCTATCAGATTTATTTGTCTTTTTAAAATAACAAGGGTTGCCCCATGTTTTTTTCTCTCCAGTCTTTGTTATATTTAGCTTTTTTAAAAGCAATTTTGTTTTTTATTTAAATTAAATTTATTGATTTTATCTTCCAACACTTAATTAAAAAGGTGTTAAGCCTCTTAGTTGAGTTTAGGTCTATAATTTAACGGGTGAAAGATTTGAGAGATTAATCAAGGTTCACGAGGTTCACCCGAGCTTGCTTGATTTTTTTCTCCTTTCTTAAGCTCTTTTTTTTTTAATTCACCAACATTTTGTTAATATTTTTTATTAGCTTTTTGTGAGATTTTTTTATTTTAAAAGTAACAAGGGCTAACTCAAATTTCTATATGACTATTTAGAACCTTTAATTTCTGCTAGCCTAGCTACATCACAGATATAGTTTGCAATGTGACATTATCGCGCAAGCAAATGAACACTTAAATACTACTATATGGTCAAGTTACAATTAACTCAATGACACTAAAAATTCACCTAAAAATATTAAGGTGATTTATGTCATACCTTAGCTTGGTGTTATAATTCAAATATTATAATGATTAACAAAACCTAATAGGACTTGGAAAATTATTGTAGCTCTAGATTCATTGGCATTGTTTATTGGAACAATGTAATAATTACTTTAACCCTCTACCTAAAAAACTCAAACTTAGCTTTCAAGGGTATTAAAAGTCTTTTTACATGGTCCATTTGTTTTTTTCAAATTGACCAAGGAAAATTATATTTTGTCCCATTTTAATTGCATGGTAAAACAACCACAATATTCGTAGAAGCAAAAAAAAAAATTAAACCTGGTATTAAGGGGTATTTTTGTATTTTTATAATAGTTTTTTGTTATTATAATTTAAGCTGATGAACAATTTGGTATTTTTATAAATATAAAAAATTGTAAATAATTAAAATTCATAATGAAATGATAAAAATACCTTTATAATAAAAAAATTCTAAACCTTTATATAAAAAGCATTTTTGGCTTTTAAATTTTTTTATATAATTACAAATTCACCGCAAGAAAAATTCTATATTTGGTTTAATAAAAACAAAGGACATGTGCATTTAGCGCACCCGGCGGCACGTGCGACTATAAAACTCTAACTCTAACATTGACTTGTGACTGCAAAATTCTAACTCTAACACTATCCGAGTTCTTGCAAACCTCCTATGTCCTATAAACTTTGAGCTGATGTTGAACTCTAACGAAATGACCACATGTGATATGCATCTTGCTTATTTAAGCAGCCCTTGCTGTAAATTTTAACAGGT
>Ga0325411_1001944_pt1 | contig 23171 bp, 11 predicted proteins | sample PopdelMetagenome_13_FD_206181 | JGI IMG/M metagenome (GOLD analysis project Ga0325411, IMG submission 206181) | Populus deltoides microbial communities from Bellville, Georgia, United States - Xylem-PdIQD-R4 | ecosystem: Host-associated > Plants > Phyllosphere > Stem > Wood/Secondary xylem... | reverse complement strand
AAAAAAAAAAAAAAACAATTCTCTTTAAATTTTTGCATGGCACCTCATAAAATCACATCCCTAATAAATAAGTATAAAAAATCTCATATATTTAATAATCTCATTTTTCTAATTCACATATTTAAGATATTAATACTACATCTAATTTAAAAATATAGAATCATGCCACTAAGCATCGATAATAATATGTACTAATTAATAGAATAATAATTAATGATCATATATTCATAATTATAAATTAAACGTAAATAATAAAATAAATTAATTCACTCGAGGAAGATGGTGCCACAAGGAATGCAATGACACCATGGACATCAATTTTTAACTGTCAGTGTCATCTGCACATGCAACACGAAAACAGCGGAGCAACAACACGCGCTTTATTAATTTTTTATTTTATTTTATTTATTAAATTACCATATTACCTCTAATACCAAATAATTACTAAAAAAAAATCTTTATATTGAATGACGTAGAAGCCCCTATAGCCATGCCTGATAATTTTAATTCTAGAGGCAATTGGATCATTAAAACACGCTTAAAAAAAATAAAAAATAAAAAAAAATCCTAGGCCGTAAACAATTGTTTTTTTTTTTTTTTTGTTAATGGCAAAACCGTTAATCTATTATTATAATCTACATTGAATTTAGTCATTTACAAAGGATTTTTCCACGTGTATTAGGTTCTTGTAATTATTATTTTTACTGTGCTAGTTTTAAAAAAAAAAAAAGTTAGATGTCCGAATGGATTGAGTGAAACTTCCATCTCTCAGCCTACTTTTGTAACACACGAATGCAATCCTCTGTTGCTAATTATAGCTAGCGTGGAGGCGCGTGTTCTTGACTGAAACAGCATTGGTGACGCCTAAATAAACAATGTCGGCGAATGCAGACAGCCAAGTATGAAAGCGACGGCAACAGTAACCCCCACGCGCAGCAACTCAACGTGAGTTGTCAATTCACTCCAGTTAGGTTACTCTTCTACTTGTGGACGTTAAGTTGGATCGCTCTTCACCAGACTCTCAGTCAGCATTAACCCACCGGGCCCACTGGGCCCTGCTGCCGTCGGTGCATGATTAGTGCGTGTTTCACAAACTCTCATATAAACACGTTACGTATACTCCTTAGCTAACCTTTTTTAATCAAATAATTAATTTATGTGGGAAAAGTGAATCTGGTCCCGAGGTATCATTCTGTAAACAAAGAAGTAAACGACAAAACTCTTCTAATATGAACGAGGCTGTCCAGCATCTATATCAACACTTCTTCTAATAGCGTGCTTGGTTATATGAAAAAAAATATTTTTTAATTAAAAATATAATAGAGTAATATTTTTTATTTTTTATATTAACAAGGTAAAATTATAAATAAGTTTTGAAAAATATTTTATTTTAATATTTTTAAGTAAATTACAGTTTCAAAAGTATTTTTAAAATTAATTAAATCATATTAATAAACACATTTTAATCATTTTTTTCCGCATGACTACGTGTTATCTATTTAATTTTTTGCGCAACACTTTAATATGAGAGAAAAAATTTATTTATATAAAAAATAAAATAATATATCATCATCATCATTACTATTTTTTTAACTAGCATTATCATTATCATCGTTATCGTTATCATTATCGTTATCATTATTAATACTATTTTCTTAACTAACATTATTATTATTATCATCATCATTATCATCGTTATCATCATTGTTATAATTATTATTATCATTGTTATTATTGAAAAAATAAAAACCTTGATCTTGATCAGAAAAATATAATTAAAAACTATAAAAATTTTGACAAAAAATCAAGAAAAATAATAAAAATCAAAAGAAAATAGACAAAAGTGAAATCATTATCATTGAAAAAACCAAAATTATAAATTTGATTTGAAAGATAGAATTGAAAACTATAAGAAATTTGTCAAAAAAATAAAGAAACAAAAATACAAAATTAAAAGCAAAAGTACCAAATCGAAAATGATTATTTATACAAATTAGAAACCAAGGGTTAAATTAAAAAACCATAAAACTTTAACAAAAAAATAAAAAAATATATAAAAATAAAACTAAAAGAACCGAATTTGAAATATCAATAACACTAAGGGCCGTAATATATTTGTTAGTGTAAAAGAGAGAAATAAAGGGAAAAGAAAGACATTGATGATAAACCGAGATTATTTAGACTACACGTGTCATGTATAATGAAAGAAAAGATGACTAGGAATTAAATTATACGGTGAAATCTTATATTTTATTACCAGAAGACACTACACGTGCCACCCAAAAAACACAACATTTCTCACTCGCTGTGAATATTTTTAATTAAAATTATTATATTAATGGTAAATTATAGCACTGCGAACCAACAATTAAAAAAAAAACCGGAACCATTGTGATCTGCAACCAAATTATTAAAATTTATCAAAACAAAATAAATTGATTTTTAGGAGATTTAGCATGAGTTTACAGTTTTTCTAAAGCAAGTAAAATTCTTTTTTTCATTTCTATTATTTTAAAGAGAAAATAAAAACCGTAAACAATAGCAAACAACTATCCATTGTTCAGCTAATTCCATCGAATATAATTAATTAATCAAATATATAAATAATTAGGTAAATTCTGTATGTTGGTGTCGGCTTTGCTTTCTATTTTTTTTTTAATTTATTTTTATGAATGTCTTATTACCAGACAAGACATTCTCTTTTTTTATCTGCCTCGCTCACTCAACACAGAAACACACACACACAAGCTTCCTCCGACAGTCACAAACAGAGAGAGAGACAGAGTTAAGAACCAGCTTGACTAATGACAAAAAATCAGAAAGAGAAGATTCTGTAGTTTCTCTAAATCCTGCGAAATCTCTGGTAGTAGGTGAGTACATCAAAATGCTATTTTTTTTTTTTTGTAATTTCATTTCCATCCGTTCCATATATACAAATTTACTATAATACTAAGGTTTCTTTTTTTTTTTTTGATACCTGCATTTTAATGTTCCCCTTTCGTACTTGCTAGTTCTTGTTGAAAGTTGACATTTCTAATATGGATAAGTTTTGGGTATTTGTTTTTATGTGGATCTAGTAGTGTAACCATGATAAAGTGACTAAGAAACTTGTTGCATTTTGGTTTTGTTAGATTTGTTTAGGATTACTCGACGTCTCTTTGTAGTATTGTTTTATTTATTTATTTTCTTCATGTTTAATGTTCTTTTTACTCGCAGCAGTTTAATGAGCTAAAAATGAGTTTCAATTTTGTTCAGTAACTGCTTTATTTGTTACTATTTTTTTCTTCCATTATTTGGAAATTTTACCATGCAGATATTATTCAAAATTAGTTCTTTCAAGGATGTGAAGACATATCTTGCTCTGCTTTTTTTGTTAAAAAAAAATTGTGAGGAATTTTTGTTTTTGTCTTCATAGCCTTGGAGTTGTGAATTTTTATCTTTAATGAGACTTTAAAATGTTTGGCTTAAACTTTGTTGGTAGGGGGTGCATGTTGCTCTGCTTGGTTGTTGAGAAAATGCTGTGAAAGGAAAGATTATAACATTCTGAGTGTTTCTTAATTTCTGGGTTTTAAACTCAAATAAGGGGAATAGTTAAGCTAATCTAAGCTTGAGTGAGATTTCACAATTTTCTGTACTAAGAAATAAAAAAATGATATAAAATGTTTCAGTTCCTTTTCTTTCCTTTTATTAGCAATTGAATAGAAAAATTCTTTTGTGTCATTAATCTGTACACTGTCTGGTTCTGATTTTACCCTTATATTTGTAAAGCTGTGAAATTCTTTAACATCTGAGTTTTATATGCCTTCTGGAATTTTAGGATCTTGGAGTTCTAGGCTGTATAATTAAACAACCATAACCACATTGCCACGGTGTTTGGATTTGGTGGATTTCAAGTGTATGCTCAGAAATGGTTCTAGGTATGAATGGAAAGAACAGGAGAAGCTCCTCAGTTCTGGTTGATTATTTAGTGCACATTGAGGATATTAAGCCTTGGCCTCCATCTCAGTCTCTGAGATCCCTTCGTTCAGTCCTCATTCAGTGGGAAAATGGCGATCGCAATTCTGGGTCTACCAACACTGTTGTTCCTTCGCTTGGGACTGTTGTTGGTGAGGGGAAAATTGAGTTCAATGAGTCTTTTAGATTACCTGTGACTTTGTTGAGGGAAGTGCCTGTCAAAGGCAAGGATACTGATACCTTCCAGAAAAATTGCTTAGAATTCAATTTGTATGAGCCTCGAAGGGATAAGGCTCAATTGCTGGCAACTGCTGTTGTAGACTTGGCAGATTATGGTGTCATCAAGGAAACTATAAGCCTAACTGCTCCAGTAAACAGCAAGCGGAGCTTTAGGAGCACACCTCAGCCTATTTTGTACTTTAAAATCAAGCCAATTGATAAGGGCCGCACTACCTCCTCATCCTTGTCAAAAGGGGTATCAATGGACAAGAATGGTGGTGAATCAGTTTCAGCATTAATGAACGAAGGATACGCTGAAGAAGCCGAGGTTGCCTCTTTCACTGACGATGATGTTTCGTCTCACTCATCTCTGGCAAATGGGGGTTTGCCTCCCCAAAATGATGAGGTACTCAGTTTGATTCTTTGGATTCACTTTTCAAATCAAGTATTCAATTTTGAACCTATTTATCAGTTAACCAGTTTGGCCTGCATCAACTTTCTACTTCTATGATGACTCAAAAAAATAAACAAACAAAAAAGGTTTTACCATCACTGCTACCATTGAAAAATAATAACGGTGTTCAATCAATAAGCTCCACCATTATCCAGAAACTTCAGACATGAACCAGATTTGAATAATTACCAATCATCTGTTCAGGTTCTTATCAAATCCTGTCAAGACAGCTTATTTCTAGTTTTCAGCAATTATGTTTTGCAACATGTTGTTCATCTGTCAGGACCTATAAAAGGAACAACCTCTTGCATTTCCGCATCTGGATGGCCATCCTGTGAAATTAGTTTCCATTGTAACTAACAGATAAAGTTAACCCTTCATATTGAATTGCAGAATGGATCAGTCAGAATGACAGAGAGCAAGCATGTTGTTAACAAGGAGCCTACTGCAGCTTCACAGATTGAGATGGAAAAACAGACTGCACCACAAGAAAAGCTGAAAAGAAGTTCATCTTATTCGTCATCCATAGATTTATCATCTGATGTTGGGAGCCCAGTCAATGGTCATGCTTCTGTAATGAACTCTGCTATCTCTAGTCCATCGTCAATTCTGAAAGATGATGTTGCTCAAAGTGTTCATTCTTCTTCCCCATCCTTCACTTACAAAAGCAAAGATGAAGAGGCTAATACCAGCAAGAGAAGCAATGGCCATCAGGATTTGTGGCAGGAAGTTCATGGAAAGTTGAATAATAGCATCACCACAATTAGGAGAGGTGATATTTTCCAGAACAATAATGAGAATACATCTTCAGATGAAAATCCCCACGTGGGTGCAAAGCTTGGCAATACAATCTCTGGTGATTTTCAAGTAAATGAAGAGCGTAGTCAGAATGGGGAAGAGCAAAAGCAATTCTCAGAAGATGAACCAATTGATAATTTTCCATATGATGCTAGAGATGAGGACTCACTGGGGAGTGATACATTTACTTCACCCGGGGGCTTTGATATGAAGGGAAATATCCTCAAAATTGATAGATTAAAGCATGTGAAATCTGTTAGGTCATCATCAGACTCACTGAGGAGCAATGGATTTGGTAGCAGAAATCAGCACAATGAAGTTGGTCTGATGAGAGATGCACGTCACAGTGCTGGGAGCCTTAGCTTCAATGAAAGAAAAAATGCAAAGATTTATCCAAAAGATACCCGAACAACCATTTTAGATGGCAAGATCCAGCAATTGGAACACAAAATAAAGATGCTCGAGGGAGAGTTGAAAGAAGCTGCTGCTATTGAGGCTTCTCTTTACTCTGTTGTTGCTGAGCATGGAAGTTCCATGAGTAAGGTTCATGCTCCGGCTCGCCGCCTTTCTAGACTATATCTTCATGCTTGTAGAGAAAATTTCCAGTCAAGAAGAGCTAGTGCAGCTAGAAGTGCCATTTCAGGACTGGTTCTGGTTGCAAAAGCATGTGGAAATGACGTTCCTAGGTATTTCTAATTCACATCCATTTCTACATCTCCAGGCATCTTTCACCATGCAATCATCATTTATTTTGACATTCTAAAGCATGTGAAGTTGGATTCCCATCAAAGTTACATGTTGAACCCAAGAAGTTATCTATTCTGGTTTGACCAAGTGAATATAGTATCTGCCTTACAAAGGCTAAATTACCTGACCCCACTCCACAACAATATTGGAGCGAAAGAAGGACAAAAGAAAATCATTTTATTTTGACTGGAACACCACAACCCTGGCCATGAACCATGATGTGTTTTTCAACCTGAAAACATCCTGTGGTGGAAATATAATTGTTTAAAAAACCATGTCACCTGTGGTACTATTCATTCTACTGCTACTTTCTTTACTATCTAACTGATATTCTCAAAATTATTTTGCAAGCTCATGTTTCATGTTTTCACTCTAAATACAGGTTGACATTTTGGTTATCAAACTCTGTTGTTTTGAGGACAATTATAAGCCAAACTATTGGTGATACAGAGAGCAAAATTTCTTCAGGACAACATACGGAAAGGAAGGGAAACAAGATCTTATCATCTTCATTGAAATGGAAAGAGGTATCTCCCAGCCGAAAGGGAAATAAGAATGGTCTTTATGAAGATTCCAGTGACTGGGAGGACCCACATGTATTTACATCTGCACTGGAAAGAGTTGAAGCTTGGATCTTCTCCCGCACCATTGAATCAATCTGGTGGCAGGTTCTTCATTAATTCATCCTGTTCTCCCTTGTCTTGTTGATTTCTCATTAACTGCACTATTATTTTAAAATATTGAAACTCTGCTTCTTTAATATTACTTGACATGAATCTTTTTCATGGTTCTGCACCAGACTCTGACCCCACACATGCAAGCTGCTGCTACAAAGGAAATTGCTCAACTTGATAGTTCTGGCTCAAAGAAAAACCTTGGAAGGACATCAAGGTTGGTTCATGAAGACCAAGGGAACATTTCATTAGAGCATTGGAAGAAGGCATTCAAAGATGCCTGTGAAAGACTTTGTCCTGTCCGAGCTGGAGGCCATGAATGTGGCTGTTTACCTGTGCTGGCAAGACTGGTAAATCTATCAATTTCAATGGTGTCATCAAAGTTAATGTGTTTTTATATACCACTGACAAGTTATAGCATGTGAACAACCAACATAGCTTACAATGGAATTCTTTGAACGTGAACAACATATGGTATTGCTTTTACTGTGTAGATGGAAGGAATATTTGAAATATCATCTGAAAACAAGAGTGCTGAATTGTTGAACTCATATGGTTGTTGACAACATGTTTGCTGATATTTGTTTCAACTAATTTTCATTTGTTAACTAATACTAGTTGTCTTTGATTATGCTTTTCCAACTATTGATAATTTGTTTCTGCAAACAATATGGCATGATAATATATTACTATTATGTTTCTAGATAATGGAGCAATGCGTAGCTAGATTAGACGTGGCAATGTTCAATGCTATCCTTCGTGAATCTGTTGATGAGATCCCAACTGATCCAGTATCTGATCCCATCAGTGATCCAAAAGTTCTCCCAATTCCAGCAGGGTCATCGAGCTTTGGGGCTGGTGCACAACTGAAAAATGTGGTGAGGATAAAGTTCTGACACGGAAGCCTAACCTAAGGGAACTTTTTGCTGTTATCTTTTAGAGTTTGACCTTCATTTTGGTCTTTTATTGCTACCTCTATTAAATTTACAACCATTTAGTTGTAAAATGGGAGCCAAACACATCTCCTTTTCCTTTCCTTTTTCAAAATTGAAGGGGAGGACAGTTCAGATACCATCTGACATCTCCAAAAGTTGTACTAGATGTGACCTGTTTTTCTCCTCTTATTTCCACATTTGAATAATGCATGTCATGCTTCTCCCGGAAAAAAAAAGAAAGAGAAAGAAAGAAAGAAAGGGGAAAGAGGCTTTTCATGCTAAGAAAAACATCTACATACCATGCATGCATATGATATTTTGATGCTGCATGTCCATTTGTCTTCACAAGTTGATAAATCCTATTCATACCAAAGACTAGACTTGATGATAAGAGACACCAATTTGAAAGCCATTAACCTGTATTGTTGGAGAGGGTGTTTAAGGTTTTCTATTGCTGCCATTAATGAAGTAACTTTCCTTGTACTTTTTGAAAATATCAGATTGGGAACTGGTCAAGATGGCTGACTGATCTATTTGGTATGGATGATGATGACTTGCTTGAAGATGACAATGAAAACGATGAGATTGATGAGAGACCAGACACGACATTCAAGCCTTTCCATCTCCTTAATGCATTAAGTGATCTCATGATGCTTCCAAAGGACATGCTCTTAAGTAAATCCATCAGAAAAGAGGTTTGACATACTCATGCTATTTATTCATCGCAAGCTATCATACTCACACCCTTCATTCATCCCAAACTTGCATGAGCCATGTTTTCAATCCTTAATAAACGTCATGTTATTTTTGAAGGTATGCCCCACATTTGCTGCACCATTGATCAAGAGGGTTCTTGATAATTTTGTCTTAGACGAGTTCTGTCCAGATCCTATTCCAGATGTTGTGTTTGAAGCCTTGGACACTGAGGTCAGTCACATTCAAAATGAATGGATATGTTTCACTTCTGTACTTATCAATGGTTCTACTCAGGCATGTTCCTGGAGGCTGATGATGTTTAGCATGAATCTTTTTATAAGGGTGCAAGTTGTCAGTGAGTTGGTATTGGTTAAAAAATATACAAGCAATTTAATGTTGGTTGGTAAATTGGTAATTGATCTAACTGGGACCAAATCCTTGTTAGTTATTACCAAAATGTTGCATAAAAGAATTGCACAAAAAGATCTTAAAACAAGAACAGAAAAATTTGGACCCCCAGAATTCTGCATTAGTTGTTACCCTCTGTTCCAATGATTAATTTGCTGGTTTTGAGTTGGCCACAAGCCTACCTTGAATTGGCTCTATTTTAAAGCTAGCTAGAACCACATAGACCAAATTGCATCCTCTTGTCTATACTACAATTTAAGAGTACTGTGTATTCTTGCCACCATGTATTAGCTGATTTAAGAGTACTGTGGTATCACCACCAGGAATAAGCTCATTACGAGATCACAAGCAATCATCTCTTCTTTTTTTTTTTCATTTAGGATGCTATTGAGGCTGGAGAGGAGTCTGTCACAACGGTACCATGCATTGCAGCTCCTCCGATCTATTTACCACCTTCAGCAGCTTCCATTGCCAAAATCATTGGAGAGTTTGGAAGTCAATCTAAGCTGAGAAAAAGTGGCTCCTCAATTGTCAGAAAATCCTACACCAGTGATGATGAGCTTGATGAATTGAATTCACCTTTGGCTTCCATCATACTTGATGGGGTGCGGTCTTCACCTGCCCCAACAAAGCCCAGCTGGAAATCAAAGAAGGGCATTGACAATACCATCAGATATGAACTTCTCAGAGAGATATGGATGAACAGTGAGTAACTATATATGTAAATTCACATGTCTGTACAAATAATGTATGATTAGCTTTCTTTGTTTTTTAGTAGTAAATCAGCAATCAGTTTTGGGTCCATTTGGTTACCTTGTACTTGTAAAAAAGGAAAATGCAAATCGTGTAGCTTTAGAGAACATCTCAAACCTTCATGTAGAAATGGAGTGCCTGTTTTAGCATTTTGAAGAAAAATCTCTCTTTTCATGACCTTCATGTGATTCTTAAATCTCAACTGATAAAGTGCTTCATGAAAGCGGTCAAGTAAACAGGTATTGTTTGTTTTAATTAATTCCTGAATTTTTTGGCATGTGTATTAGCTTGCACATACTATGTTCGGGTCTTGAAGCTAAAAACCAAGTTGCCAACTTGCCCTGATAGTGTTTGGAATTTGTATGGTCCAAAACTGGGTTGACAGAGATCCATGGTAACTGACGTGGAAGTTAGCATCCCGTATGCATACTTCTGTATCTGAAGCTGGTCTTCAGAACATTTCTCAAGGAGCTCAATATTCCTACGACAAGGTGTTAGGGTTATTAAAGCGCCAGTCTTTTTGTAGACTCATGTAACGACATTGATGTTCAAAAAGACTTGGCAAGCCTGCAATGCGAACAATTAGTTCAAATCAAGGTTCGGTTGCCGCCATTTGAGTAGCTACATTTTTTTCTGTTCTCCTGTCATTATCATTCTAGGAGTGCGGGGTTTGAATCTAGAAACCTTTTAACTCCTGGAGCTCCAGCCTTGACCGTGGAGTCAGTCCATCATCACTGAATCAAAGCTTCATAGGCCGTCCCAGTTTCTGAAAGTAGAGGAAAAGAAGAAAAGACACGAAGGGAACAAGCATAGGACTTCCACAGAACTAAATTCGTGTACCGGACAGATTGAATTGAAACACAATATAGACCACAAATCAGAGACAAGACGCAAAAATACACTTGCCGGTGTTCTTTGTTTTATATCTCTCGCCAAAATTACCTTACAACCATACATTCTCAAAATTGCAACTGCTTAGATAAGCTAAACTTCAAAAAGAAAGATTCAAAACTCCAATTGGACAATCGCCACACAAACTCGTATGGTGCTCCCATTATAAATATTTACTATACCATGCCTGCTTGGGAATGAAACCGAAGCAGTCAGCAGTTTGCATGGAAGAAAAATCAAGCAGCCAGTTTTGGTGAAGAACTAACAGCACTCAGGTGTTTGAGGTGTAATGCAGCCAACAAGCCTTGCCATGTTTCTCCAGATCCACCAGCCACTTGAAAGTCAAGAAGCTTCTGCTGTTTCCTGTAGTATCCTTCCAACGCTTTTCCCTGATAAAAGAACAAATACTTAATGAGCAAATTCCCGAATTCCCCCCCGATTGAAATATTAACTTGAGCATAAACTTTCACCACTTGAACCAAAAGGACTAAAATAATCGTTTGACAACGTGAAAAGACATTTTGTGGTATATTCTTTCAAGCAGCAAACGTATGATAATATAACTCATTTTTCTTCGATGTAACCATATTCCGATAATGATGACCAGAGAACTGAATAAACGCTCCAATATCCAAAATTTACACGAAGTTTGATAATGAAGAATAGGAAAATATCATGAGTAACACAAAGCACAGGGCCATGAAAACTGCTATCAGTGGCAAAATGCAATTCTAATGCAACTAGGCGAAAATATACAGCCCTTTCAGAGGCATCTAGGATGCCAGAAGCAAGAACATAGATAAGCATTGTTTTGAACAAACAAAAACTCATAATCACTAAATGAACACTTCAAAACACCAATAATGCGAAATCTAATTCAGAAATGAAAAAGAACACGTTGTACCTCCTGCGCGTATATTCGGTACTTTTCATTTGACACACTTCCCGCATCAGCAACAGAGTGACTAGAATTTTCTGCACTTATAAGATTCTTTTTCACCACATTCCCTTCACCGCATTTAAAATTAACAACTAGATCAATATCCGCAATTTGGTCAAGAATCTCCTGCAAAGAAAAATCCCACCATTTCCTCAATCATCATAAGACAAAATGCCATAATTACATATAAAAACACCACCAAAAGATGCAAATAATAATAATAATAATAAAATCAACTTCCATTCCTTCAACAGTCCTTCAATTCTACCAATTAAAACAAAACCCCACAATCATCCACTTGCTTGCGAGACACAAATGCCAATAATCAGAAAACGAGAAACTTACAGCCTGAATTCTCGTTCGGGGAATTCCATCCAAAATAAACCCATTTTCACCTCTATAATAACCCTCTTCAAGCCTTTTTGATAACAGCCCAAAAATCACATCTTCAGGCACTAATTTTCCCTCATTCACCGCATTTGCAATCTAAAAACAAAACATTCCAAAAACCAATCAATATCAAATCCCATTAACCAAAAAAAATAAAGACCAAGACTTAAAAATAAAAAAACCCCTAAAAAAGCACCTGTTTATAAATAGAAGAGTTAAGGTTAAGCTCTTGACGAAGAAGGGTACCCATGGAAATGTGAGGAACTTCTAGAAGCTTCGAGAGTTTCTCTGCGTAAACATGCTTTTTAGCTCCTGGGTTTCCTATTAACACCCACTGCACTCCTCTCCCTGAAGCCGACCCAGCCACCGACTCCAAATTCGGCTTTAGCCGATTAAGCTGTCCGTAGTCTTCTACGGTGTCTGAATAATAGTCATCATAATAATCATAGTCGAATTGGACTGCCGCTGCTGATCCATAACCTCGACTGTCGGAGAATCGGCTAACACGACGGAGTGATGGCGCTGCGGTGATGGCTAATCGGTTAAGCCAGGCCATGGCGGCTATTGAGAGATCCTTTTGCAAATATGAGCAAAAAGAAAAAGAGGGTTTCTAAGGAGAAAAAAAGTGAGGTTTAAGAGGAAGAGAGGAGGAGACAGGTTTGATCTGGAAATGCCCTTGGTCCTTGTAGAAATTACGGTAATACCATTATCCCTAATAAGAGTGCGACACGTAGAAGATGTGTTAGTAGGGTTTGATTTTGATTGGTTGAGAGGTTTTTGAAGTCAGAGCTTGGATTGTAGCTTTTGAGGAGCTTAAAGAGGGAAAGTTGGAGCTGTGTTTATTTTGGGTAACGTTGGGGTCGGAGCGACTCGAGGTATCCACAAGACGTGGAACTGCTTAGAATTACGACACATGGCGTTGTGGTTTTGAGTGTTTGTTTATGTGGTAAAAATATGTTCTTTAAATTTCTTTTTTTAAATAATTAAATTAATATTTTTTAATTATTTTAATAAATTATAATAAAAAAATTAAAAAATACTTATATTATTACCAAATATACAAGGATCTTATTTGACGTTGCATTCAATTTTTATAATTTTTTTAGATTTAAATTAATTTTTTTAATTTCTGAATTTTTTTTATATTTTGATATTAAAAATAATTTTTTAAAAATAAAAAAATATTATTTTAATATATTATTAAATAAATTAGCTTTCGGAATCTAGAGTTTTACTGTGTCAACCACGGGACTTTAATACTCCGTTGCGCCACGTTACAATGTGCCTTCTCTACATGATAAACTAGCCAAATGCTTTGGCACATCTTTGATAATTCCATGCACGTTCATTAACATTTTTTTTTCATTTTTAGTTTTTTTGTTTTAATAAAAAAATATTAGAAAACATGTTTATTAATTGAAAACGAAAACAAAGTTTTCATTAAAAAAATAAAAATACATCAAGGTAAAAATTGTTTTTATAAGAAATTAAATTTATAATTTATAATAGTCATCTTAATATTTTATATTCATGGTAATATAATTATAAAATATTAATTTTATTTCATTCAAATTAAAAATTATCATGTTAGAGTGATATTGTTAACTTGAAAAAAAATATTTATATTGAATTTATAATAAAAATTAAACTTATAATACTAGCTCAATATAAAAATGCAAAAAGAAATTAATTTTTACATTACTAAAAAATACTTGTATATAAAAGAGAAAAATTAAATTTCTTATATATTTTCTTTATAAGAAAAACAGTGAAAAACTTGTAATAGTAAACTATGAAGAACCTCTAAACTATATTTTCCAAACTCAGTATAACTTTTTTAAAACTAGCTTTTTAATTTTTTAGATGGATAAATATTGTATTTGAATAAAAATTTCTCATTTTTTAAATTAAAGTATTAATTTATCTCTAAAACTCCTTTGTATTTTTTTATGTTATCCTTGTTTTTATCAAATTTTGCAAACTTGATTTGTTTTATTAAAAAAACTAATTCCTATTAGTTTTTTTACCGTAAACCAAAACATATTATACTATGAATTTGATATTGTAATGATCATTTTGTCATTCCAAGTAAAAGTCATTAAACTGGCTATTTGGGGTAATACAACCCATTTTTCAAGGTCCATTAGTTTTACCAGATTGATCATGGGATAATTGGTCATTTCAACTTTTCAAAGCATTGTAGAGTTATTAAATTACCCTTAATATCAAATATTACTTAATTGGTGTCTAGGGTATTTTTTGACTTTTTATTTTTTAAGTACAATAAAATGATTAAATTAGTTTTAAAAGCAAAATTTCTTTAACCGATGTTCAATGATCTTTTTGTATTTTCATCTTGTTTTTAGTTATAATTAAGTTGGCCAAGGAATAATTTTGTAATTTAATAAATATTAATATTATTTAAAAAAAATTATTGCATGCATTGCACGTGTTAGCGCATGAGTTGTTTCGACTCTATTTAGGTGGCATGTGATGAGATGTTTGACAGACAAATGGTGGCTTATGGGGGTAGCATTTGAATTGTCTTGGCAACTCCTCCATCCTCGAGTAGCATGGGTGACTAATGGACCTCCAATTTGGCTTTGACAATCTTTTTTTTCTTTTCTCTCTCATTCTCGATTTCCATGTTTGACACTCTAATTTTTCAAAGCAACCTTTTGAATTATTTTTTCATTCAGATTTTGTGATGTTTTGTATTAAAAGAGATAGGAAAAGGCAACAAAGCCCTTGAAGGCTTAAAGAGTTAGTATAATTAAATTAGGGGTATTGTAGTAATTGAATAAAGAGATGATAAATATAAATAGAAAGTAAAAAAGAAGAAGAGAAAGCTGTGTTCTTAGAGAGCAAACCGTGAGAGAGAAGAGAGAGAACAAGAAGAAGAGAAAAGAGGGAAAGATAAGGGAAATAGAAGGGAGTTTGAGAAAATAAGTTTAAAGGTAAGATTATGTATAAATATGTGTTATTTAAGCTTTAAATTTCTGTTTTGGTTGAATGTTAGGGTTTTGAAGATTGTGTTTTAGGTTTAATTGATGAATTAATTTGAATGTTATAGGGTTGATTGTTGTGGGTAATTGATTATTTAGTTGATTATGGAAGATTGTAGGTAAAGATGATGATTTTGAGTTATGATTTGTGTAAATAGTGAATTTTGAGTTAGAAATCTGGAAAGAACATTAGGTTTTCTGTTGAAATTCTGGGTTGGAGGTTGAAGATGACAATTTCAGTTTGGTCCCTCAATTTGTGAAAATTACAATTTAGTCCCCAAACTTTGGAAAGAAATTACAGATTGGTCCCTGGAGCATATTCCGAGATTTTGAACAGAATAAAATATGAATTATGGAAAGAATGCCCGTATAGTTATGAACTTTTAACATTTTCAATTTAGTCCTCCAATTTGACCCTAAAAATTTGGTAAAATTCCAAAATGGTCCTGGAGCATAATGAGATATTCTGGATAGAACTGAGGATTAATTATGGTCAGAATTTCAGTATAGTCATGGATTTATGATATTTTTAGTTTGGTCATTCAATTTGACAAAAGTTACAATTTGACCCTTAAAAATATGATAATTTTCAGATTGGTCCCTAGCTGTAATATTAGCTTTTGCAGATTGTTTTGATGAATAATTGAGGGTTATTTAGTGAATTATTATCAATTTTATTATTTATTTTATTATGGATTAAATTTCGAAAAAACCGTTAGATTTTGAGTTTTTGGAAAAATTGACTAGTTAGTTAAAAAACATATAGGGTTACAAAATACACTCTTAGTTAAGTGTATTAAATAGGTTAAATGTTATTTTAAGTCGTTCTTGAATATGTCTCATTTGTATTCAGATAATCCTGATGTTCTACCAGCGGGACGTTAGTAGGATTTCCTTCAGTATCTGCTTTTGAGTACTGTTTGCTTTCGAGTCAGGTGAGTAGATAATTTTCCATATGCATGAAAAATATTATAAATGTTTGATTTGTTAGTATGAATTGGATCATGCTTTTTGATAATATATATGTTGATTATTATCCTTATTATGATAAAGCATGATCAATTATTAAATCTGAATTCTTGATATGAGCCAGTATATATTTTAAATTGACTTCTGAATTGATAGCTCCTCATTTGATTGATGTCATGAGTTGAGCCTTGAGATATAAATATGTCTGTTTGATTATGATTATGAACCTGTGGTATGTCAGTCAAAATACCCATGCTAACAGGGTAGTGTTAGTCTTTGTGCACATCATATCTGAACCCTAATTGGTCGGGGGAGTCACCAACCTGTGTGGACTGATCATCCCACAGTACGAAGCCTTATGTTCATTACATTTTGATTTTCTGACGAGTTTTACTATATGATCTTTTTGTTATGGCCTATTTGAAAAACTTTCATATAAGAACCTAAAGCCATACTTGTATATATATTTCTCATTGTTGTAGTACCTCGCGTGTGTATATTGAACGTTATCTACTCACTGAATTGTTGAACTCACCCTCTCATTATTTATCTTTTCAGACTTATAGCTTGATAGCAAGTTATTTTTGTTGAACCTTCTGAACCTGATTTTTGGTTGTAATTTATAACTTCCTTTTATGTTTAGTCAGTGCCTCAAAATTATGAAATTATATGAACTATTGTATTAAAACAATCAAATTATATTATGAAGTTTATTTTGTTATTAGTGTTGCGTTGAAGTCTGATTGAGTTTTGAAGGATAAGTTTGTATGTAAATTTGGGTTCGCATATGTATGGAGTCTTGGAAGGGAACCTTGCCTAGTTTGTTAATGTTGAATTTCTTTCTATTTAACTATCAGACTTTCATGACACGTATCCCGAGTTTGACGGGTTGACCAGGTTTTGGACTGCATAGTGCAAAGGCTGAGCTGTCTTTTTTTTCTCTCTCGTTTTTTATGCCTTTCGGGTTTTTTTTTTTTTGCTTTTTTCTTTGTTTTTTTCTTTTCATGAATTTTTTCATTTAATTTAGTATGTTAATGTTAATTTTTTATTTATTTAGTTATCAGATTTTCATGACACGGATCTCGGGTTAACTTGATTTGACGAGTTAACCCGAATTTTTTTTTGCTTCTTTTTATTTTAATTAATTTTTTTCGTTCAGTTTAGTTTGTCAATTTTAAATTTTTTTCTATGTAATTATCAGACCTTCATGACACGTATCTCGGGTTTGAGAAGTTAACCCAGTTAATTCTGGGTTAACCCGTCAATTTTTTTTCTATTTAATTATTAAACTTTCATGACGCGAATCACAGGTTTGACGGGTTAATTTGGTTTGAAGTGTTAACCCAGTTAATTCAATTTTTTTTTCTTTTTTTTCATTAGTTTTTTTCTTCTTATAGTTTTTGTTTTCTTTTTTTTTTCCTTTTTAATTAATCTATTTAATTATCACACTTTTATGACACGACCTTACAGTCAGACCCACATCCAAGGCTCTTAGGTCTGATGTTACAGCCAAACTCACTTAAACTTGAGTCATGTAAGTTTAATATTATTATTAATATTATAAATATTACTCTTGGGTCAAGTGTTGCAGCTAGACCCAATACTCTTTGGTATATCTTTGCAGAAAAACCTAACACTCTTACATCTTAGCATTTTTTTGATATTTTTTATGCAAGAAAAAACAAATTAACCCGTGGCATATGACTTTGTTTTTTTTTTCTTTTTAAGCTTTTTATTGATAGTAAAAAAGCTGATGCCTTTAGTTTTTTTTTTGTTTTTTAATTAATTTTTTTTGAATTTAGTATCTTAATATTAAATTTTTTCTATTTACTTATCAGACTTTCATGATGCGGATCCCAGGTTTGACAGGTTAACCTAGTTGATTCAGATTTTTTTTTCTTCATTAGTTTTTTCTCTTTTTTTTTCATTTTTAATTTTTTTTTTAATTTAGTTCATTAATATGAAATTTTTTTTTCTATTTAGTTATCACACTTTTATGACATGAATTCCAGGTTAGACAGGTTAACTTGGTTTGGCGGGTTAACCTAGTTGATTCAGATTTTTTTTTTCTTCATTAGTTTTTTTTCTCAATTTTATCTTTTAATATTGTATGGAATCTACAGTGAAAATGTTGATGCTTTTAGTTTTTTTTTTGATTTTTTTCTTTTTATGCCTTTCACTGTGAACTGCACAGTGCAGTCCACGGTGAAAAGGCTGATACCTTCGTTTTTTTCTTTTTAATTATTTTTTTAATTTAGTTTATTAATATTAAATTTTTTTTCTATTTTGTTATCAGATTTTTATGACACGGATCCCTGATTTGACGAGTTAATCCAATTAATTCAATTTTTTTTCTTTTTCTTCATTTGGTTTTTTCTTCTTATAGGGTTTTTTTCTTTTCTTTTTTCTTTTTAATTAATATTTTTTATTTAATTTAGTTCATTAATATTCATTTTTTTCTATTTAGTTATCGGTTGATGCTTGTAGTTTTTTTTTTTGGCTTTTTGCCATTTTTATGCCTTTGATTGTGGACTGTACACTGCAGTCCATAGTTAAAAGACTGATGCCTTTTGTTTGTTTTTGTTTTATTTCCTTTTTAATTAATTTTTTTAAATTTCTTTTGTTAATATTAAATTTTTTTATATTTAGTTATAAGACTTTCATGACACGGATCTCAGGTTTGACGGGTTAGCTCAGTTAATTTAGATTTTTTTTTCTTTTTCTTCATTAGTTTTTTTCTTCGTATTGGTTTTTTCGTTCTTTGTTTTTCCCTTTTTAATTAATTCCTTTTTAATTTAGTTTGTTGGTATTAAATTTTTTTATATTTAGTTATAAGACTTTCATGACACGGATCTCAAGTTTGACGGGTTAGCTCAGTTAATTTAGATTTTTTTTTCTTTTTCTTCATTAGTTTTTTTTTTCGTATTGGTTTTTTCGTTCTTTGTTTTTCCCTTTTTAATTAATTCCTCTTTAATTTAGTTTGTTGGTATTAAATTTTTTTATATTTAGTTATAAGACTTTCATGACACGGATCTCAGGTTTGACGGGTTAGCTCAGTTAATTTAGATTTTTTTTCCTTTTTCTTCATTAGTTTTTTTCTTCGTATTGGTTTTTTCGTTCTTTGTTTTTCCCTTTTTAATTAATTCCTTTTTAATTTAGTTTGTTGGTATTAAATTTTTTTATATTTAGTTATAAGACTTTAATGACACAGATCTCAAGTTTGACGGGTTAACCTGATTAATTTAGATTTTTTTTCTTTTTCTTCATTAGTTTTTTTCTTCTTATAGGTTTTTTCGTTCTTTGTTTTTCCCTTTTTAATTAATTCCCTTTTAATTTAGTTTGTTGGTATTAAATTCTTTTATATTTAGTTATAAGACTTTCATGACACGGATCTCAGGTTTGACGGGTTAGCTCAGTTAATTTAGATTTTTTTTCTTTTTCTTCATTAGTTTTTTTCTTCGTATTGGTTTTTTCGTTCTTTGTTTTTCCCTTTTTAATTAATTCCTTTTTAATTTAGTTTGTTGGTATTAAATTTTTTTTATATTTAGTTATAAGACTTTAATGACACGGATCTCAGGTCTGACGGGTTAACCTGATTAATTTAGATTTTTTTTCTTTTTCTTCATTAGTTTTTTTCTTCTTATAGGTTTTTTCTGTGTTTTTTTCTTTTTCACTAATATTTTTGTTTAATTTAGTTCATTAATATGAATTTTTTTTATTTAATTATCGCACTCTCATGACACAAATCTCATGTTGGAGGGGTTAACCTGTCAAATCAGGTTAACCCAGTTGATTCATATTTGTTTTTCTTCGTTATTGTTTTTTCTTTTAATTTCATCTTTTAATATTATAATTATAACCAAAAGAAATCAACCTTTCACGTGCAAATCCATAGTGAAAGGTAGATACCTTTTAGTTATAGGTTTTTTTTGCTGCTATTTTCTTTGTTGTTTTTAATTAATATTTTTTTTGTTTAATTGGGTTTGTTAATATTAATTTTTTTTTCTTTTTAGTTATCACATGCTCATGACATAGATCCCAAGTTTAACGGGTTAACCTGGTTTGGCGGGTTAAACCAGTTTAAATTTTTTTCTTTTTCTTAAGTAGTTTTTTTCTCCTAATTTCATCTTTTAATATCGATTTGATTAAAAATTAAAATTTATGATTTGTTTTGTCTACTTTTCATTAGATTATTATGATCTCATGAAGAGATTTTGTTATGCCCCTGCTCGCAAAGCACTATTCATTAGAATAGTGCTTTGCTTTGTTATTTTTTTCTTTTCAATTAATATTTTTTTCTTGTTTAATTTCATTATGTAATATTAAATTTTTTTCTATTTTGTTATCATATTTTAAGGTTTTTAGGTCTGATGTTGCAGTCAAACTCACTTAAACTTGAGTACTGCAGGTTTAATATTATTATTATTAATATTACTCTTGAGTCAAGCATTACAATCAGACCCAAAACTTTTGAGTATAACTTTTTATAGAAAGAACTAAAACTTTTAAATTTTAAATTTTCTTTTTATTTTTTTATTCAAAAAAATTGATCGACGCATAGCGCCGGCGAAGCAGCTAGTTGTTTCTAAGGTGGGACTTGGTCCTTGCGTATATGCGGTTACTGTGTGATAATGAGGCTGAATTACGTATGACAGCTGCTGAAAAAGTAACTAAATTCTACTGCATCTCAAGGCCAGAACTTGCTATTCTCCCATGTGTGTGTGAAGGTGCATATCCATTTCAAACTCTAAAATTCTTCTGTTGACTGTATTGTTTTAGAACCTCAATTGATTTTTGCCTGATTTTCTTTTTAATTGTAGTGTTCAAAAATTATTTCTTTTAGGATCATGTAGAAATTAAAAAATTCATAAACCTAACCAAATAATATTTGTAAAATTTATAAAAGTAAATTAATCCAATATGATATATTCAACCCATTCCAATTCAAAAAAATTAAATGAACTAAGATTATAATTTATAAATTATTAAAAATTAAATTGATTATAATTACAAATCCAAACCTGAATAGAGTATATCCATAAACATCTTTAAAAAAAAAAAAAATATCTAAACCCTTGTAGCTTAATTTTTGAACTATAGTAAAAAAAAAAAAGAGTAGTCAAAGGGCGTAAACCAATTTATAAATTATTTTAAATATGCAGGATACGAGTCATGTCACCTTCCAACCACCCAAATAGCTTATAAAATAAGCTACACTGAGCTAAGTAAATATATTAATTTGGTAGTATGTTATCAACTTCAATCCTTGGCTCGCTTGGTTATTGCTTGGCTTTGTTATCAACATCAATTTTTTATCTTTAGTTTTTTTTTTAATTTTTATTAAGTTTTTATTTAATTTTATTTTTCAATATTAAATTAATAATAAATCAATTTTTATATTTTCTTATCATATAATAAGTTTTATAAAAACAAATAAAATCAATATAATTCATAACTCAGGTCGCAAGTTTGATTAACTATCAATTAAAGAATCAGGTTGGAATTTCTTAGCCTTTTTTTATATCTTTTGTATTTTTTTCAATTCCATCATTTAGTATATAATTTTCATTGAATTTTATCCTTCAGTATTGAGTTGATGGTAGATCAACTTTCATATTTCTTATCATAAAATAAAATAAAAAACAAAATCTATCAAGTGGAGTTCATACCTCAGGTTATGAGTTTGATGGGTTAACTAAATATTAATTAAAAAGTCGAGTCGAGATTTTTTGGGCCTTTTGTTTATATCTTTAGTTTGTTTTTCAAATCTATCATTTAGTGTGAGATTTTTATTGAATTTTATTTTTGAGTATTGAGCTGATAGTAAATCAATTTTTGTATTTTCTATCATCTAATAAAATAAAAAAATGAATTCGGGTTAGTGAAGTCCTTAACCGGGGTTGTGGGTTTGACAAATTGACTAAATAATAATCAAATACTCGAGTTATGATTTTTAAATTTGAACTGTTGCATCGAGTTTAATGACAATGCCAAATTTCTTTTAACGATTTGGGTATTTTTTTATGTTCCAAAATTTTATATTTAACTCGCAATGAAAGCACGGGTGATAAATTATTTAAAAACTAAAAGAGGAAGAAGATAATCTTCCTCGTAAAAATAAAAATATACATGTACATTCATATATTTAACCTTGATTGTCCCTTTTATTTTATATATTTTTTTTTTATCTAAAGGTTAATTTTGGTTGTCAAGAACAAACAATTTTTGTTTTTGTAATTATACAAATACAATTTATTTATATAAAATATAAAATAAAATAAAATCTAAATAAAATCACTATAATCTATTTGAAACATTAAAAAAATATAAAAACAATTAAGAAAATGAGTTATTATTTTTTTTAAATGAACAAAACAATATTAAAAAGAAGGTATTAATTAAAATTTAAATAAAAAAATCATGAAAAGTAAAAAAATAAACAAAGAGAGAAAGGAGCTATTAATTAAAATAAAAATAAAAAATCAATCAAAAATAAAATAGAGAGGCCAAACACTTTTGGGCCTAATAGGTAGATCTATGCCCCTGCCAGGAATGAAAAGGCTCTGGTATACTTGGACCTCGAAAGTTAGGCCATCTTGCTTGGTTGAATTTTTTTTTTATAGAGCAGATGATATATTATTCATTTTATTTTTTTTAAATGAACGAGATGTCGTTTGTCATAGCAGACCACTTGACTAACAATTTTCTAGTAATCTCTAGCCACTAAAAAATTGAGGTTTGAGCTTTTGAATCACACAGATTTATTTTTTCAATTTATTTTCAATTAAAAATATTATAGAAACCTTAGTAAACCCATTTCCAATTCCAAATACACTCTAATAACTTTTAAAGACTGAAAATCAATCCAAAAAAAACTTTATGGATCCAAATCAGTTTTTTTCTAGAATGATTGAATAGAAACACTACATTTATTGAGCATCCCTCTGGAAGATGAATTCATGAACACCTATATTAAATTTTTTTGGTAGCTGAAATATGGCTTTCTATGCGCTTTCTCTCCTCTCTATATTTTCCTGTGACTGTCACTTTGCTCTCTCAACATTTAAGGATTGAAACGTAAAATAAATAAGATTTGAGGTTAAATTATAAATTTTTAAAATAATAGGGGCCAAATAAATAAATAACTGAAACTTTGGGGATCAAAGTGAGGTTTTCTAGGCCAGAGTCTAAATGGTATTTGTTTCTTTTTCTTTTTTCTCTTAAAGTTGGTCCCTCTTCTTTTAGTTTCTTTTATAATTGTAACCTAAAGTTCTATTTCATAAAATTAATTTTAATTAATTATTAGAATATTTTTCAACACTTTGTAAAAGTGATAGC
>Ga0325411_1001942_pt1 | contig 23181 bp, 4 predicted proteins | sample PopdelMetagenome_13_FD_206181 | JGI IMG/M metagenome (GOLD analysis project Ga0325411, IMG submission 206181) | Populus deltoides microbial communities from Bellville, Georgia, United States - Xylem-PdIQD-R4 | ecosystem: Host-associated > Plants > Phyllosphere > Stem > Wood/Secondary xylem... | reverse complement strand
TTTAAAAAAACACAACTATTATTAATTTGCTAGGTGTGTGACACTGACCAACTATTTATTTATTTTTTCTAGATGGTTTGGAGAAGGTTTAGAATGTTAAATTGTTGTTTCAAAAGTTTATAGTTTCTTCTTAGACTTTAATATTTCAATAATTAGATCATTTTATGATCATAGACTTGTAATTTATTTGATTTTATTTGATTTTTAAGTTAGGTTATTTGATGTGAGAATATTTATATATATTAGGTTTAGTTAATTTATAATTCAAGGTATTTTTTTTAAGGAAGTATTATTTTTGTTATAATTTCATGTTACTGTTATTGATTTACATGAATGAAGCTATTCATTAATTATTCTCCACACAAAGGTACATTCCGTAGAGACAAATATTGCTTCTATTGTTGGACAATAAAAGAGAATAAGAGTCTTTGTTTACAAGGGTTAACATGCCTTCGATAAAATCATCGTGGTCTTGTTATAGGCAGTGTCACTTCCTTTAGAAAAATAATAAAAAAGAGTCGATATATCAATCCTCGACACCATATTATAAAAAAAAAAGAGGTATCTAGTGACGTGGAAGGTACCCCGTAGTCGTTGAAACGAACAGTGATAATCCAACCTAGCAGCTAGTAATTGAATTCACATTGTTACCAAAGGTATTTGAAGTGTCGGTGATATTATATATGTTGTATGGTTATTTTTAAAAATTTATTAAAATATTTATTTTTAATACCAACATACCAAAAACACTCTTGAAAAATATTAAAAAATTAATTTAATTTTTTTTAAATAAAATATACTCTTGAAACACGTACAAAAACAATAACCACTGCCCTCAGGCAGATCTCTTGAGATGCTTTTCACCATGGAATTGGAGTCGTTCAGCCACAAGCTCATTGGCAGTGGTTTAGCATCCCGCCTGTTGAATTGTTTTAGCATATTGTTCAAAAAGCTCTTACTTTATGATTGTTATTTCAACCCACAAGTTTAGATTTACAAGCCACCGAGTTTGTTTTCCAGAGGAGCAAGTAAATTCAATGGCGTTTCAATGGGCGCGCAACTCATTGGTAGTATGGTTGTATGGCTAGTTTTGGAACAAGACTTGGAAAGCGACCAAAATTCAATGGTTTTTTGTTCAGATTATATCTGATATCGTAAATAGTAAATACATTTAGCTTGTTGATCCCTTGGAGTTTTTTCTCTATGACCAAGGAAATTTCATGTATTGTGTTCTAAATTTTATGTTCATCTTGTAATAATGCTATTGGAGACAAAGCATACATAGATTGTCCACGAAGATATGCATCTAAAGAAAACGACTTTGGAAAATCCTATCTCTTGAAAGATCCTCTTTACCTGTATCTAAACAATCTTTTCCCACCTCACTAGAATTCATCTTGATGCTTTTCCTCTCCTTTTAGGAGTCTGGGGAAGTGGGGTGTTGAATTTTGGTGAAAAGTTGACACAAAAAGCATCTATTAATATGATCTATCATATCATAGCATGCTTAGTTATATTCCGTTCTTCCAACTGACACATACGCACACATATTCGTATACGTAGTATTAATTCTCGAAACTGAGGATATTAATTTCCTTGTAGCGTCATGTCAAAAATTTTGACAGCCAAGAACAACATAGCTAATGCTCGAATAGGCAGGGCCGTTGATGGTGTTGGTCTAAATCTGCTATATATATTTGGTCTTCAAAGAAGAATTGCCCCAACTTAAGCCTTTGTTTTGGCATGCATGTAGGTTACGGTGAATTTGGTGCTAAAAAATTAAGGCATTTCTTAAGTGCTCATAGGCGAGTTGCGTCTTCAATTCCTAGTTAATATATATGGGATATTGCCCGGATCATTTTGGTCTTCCACTTTCGTTAAAGGACAAAAAAAATTGAACATTGAACAAAAACCGACTGTCGTTTTGTGTGTGTCCATTTCGGGATGCAATGGTTCCTTCATTTAAACAGACACAGACACCCAAATTGATGGATTTTATCTAAGTATTATCTACCAACGTAATTAATTTCCTTTAATATTCAAGAGAACATAAGAAGATGAGGAATTTGCATTCCATGTCATTCTTCTCCAATGAAATTGCACCGAGGGAGCTGTGAAGATTACGTGATGAATGAATGATCTGGTCACCAATGGCAACACATTGTATTTTCCCCAACACACTCATTAAATAACTTGCATTTTCAGACTCTAAAAACTCTCAAAGATCATATCTTGATCGATCTTTCTGTGCTGCACTTTCGGTTTGATATTCTCAACTTGCTAAGATCTTTGAAATCATCGATCCAAAGCTGTCACCGTTGTTCTTTGTATAAAACAACGAAGTTGCCAAAGCTGGATTCAGTTGCCTGAGGAGAAGATCAGTAATTACCAATTTAATTTTAGATTTTCTTTCTCTATTTCTCGGCAAACTTGTAAATTTTTACTGAAAGGAAACAGAATATTTCCACCAGGGGTAGGCTGTATTACATCTATAATCCAGAAAAATACATGAAAAGATAATTAAATAGTTTATCTATAAAATTTATATAAAAAGATTTATAAAAGAAGAGGATATATCATGTGACGATTAGCATTTCTGAAAAACAAAATTACAAATGTTGAATCGATTTTTTGTTAATCTATTTTGATGCCTTCTAATCTATTTCATTCACGTTTCATCGAGAAAAATAAATATGCTGTGTTTGTTCCATTAATTTGGCACCCAACTAGTAACTAATACATTGAACCCAAAAAAAATAGAAGAAGAAGAAGAAAAGAAAAGAAAAAACGGGGGGCTAGTTTTATCATACAAGTGGATAAGTGAAAATCTTTGTCTTTAGGATGCATGATTTTCATCTTGACAGTTTGTCGTTACTGATCTGACATTTCATCGACCATTATTTCAAGGTTTGTTTCTTAGAAAGGTCAGTCTTATTATGTTGGTGCCACTGACCATTACCTTAACTCTTATTAATGATATCATGGAGATTTGTCTTACTTGTTTGATAGGTCTTTCTGACATAGTTTCATATGTTTGAGTGTTTCAACTTAACAAGTCTCTTAAACTAATTTAGATGACTTGTAAAATAAGCGTACATTGGATTTTTCGCAAGTCCCATAATTCAGTGGGAAGAAGGCCTTATTTCCTGCAGGGCCTCGGAATATGCTGGTGAATCTTGAAATGAGGTCAGAACAATCAATTTGAGGAGGAGTCGTACGAGTTGTGAGAGGGAAAACAAGGGAAAAAAAACTCTGCTCAATAATATTAGTAGGAGGTGATGGGCAAACATTAATTATGATCAAAAGTATTCAGTTCTTTTCTTCCTTTTTTTTTTTCTTTTCATTTTTTTTTTTACTTTTCTTCCACTCAAACACTTGATTGCGATGGTTGAGAATGACTTGTATTGCTAAGAAGGATGGCACTTAGCTACAGGTTGTGCACATATATGCTTCTAAAAATGGGCACTCTTTCTTCTAACTTGGAAGATGACATCTGTGCTTCGATATTGTCTAATATGAATATCTAGCAGCCTAGCTAGATGCCTACTTAGTTAGGTCCGTAAAAATGGAAATAAGATCATTAAACTTTAGTTTTGTTGACCATCTGATCATGTCAAATTGTCAATGATGAAGCGAAAGCAACTTAAAAAAAAAATGCCAACTTAAAAAAAAAAAAAAAAAAAGGACTGAAAAACTATACAAATTTGAGGTAACCATTATTATCAGTTTGAAAGTTAATAGTAGTCTACCATCTGAAAATTAAGTGCCTGTACGCTTTCCTCATTTAAGTGTCTTTTCCCTGTAAAAAAATAGTTGCCTTTTTGAAGTTCGTCTTTTGTTCTAGTTACATTTTCCCTGTATAAAAAAAAATGAATGCAATATATACAGTGAAGATAAAGAAAAAATGATCAATTCTCTTGACACTGAGGGGTATATTTGTTTCTGTGATTCAACATGTTTTAAAATTATTTTATTTAAAAAATATTAAATTAATAATCTTTTAAAAGTTTTTCAATAGTTTCGATATACTTATATTAAAAATAAAACAAATCTAAAAATTATTATTTTAATATATTTCAGAAAAACACTTTCACATAATTACCCAACATCAAATTACAAAACGCACACTTAGTCCATTGCATAGTGATGCAGCGTACAGTAGGATAATAAAATTCATTAATTCCTTAAAATTCCGGTTACGACACTTAGCAAAGACGAAAGATGAGGAGATAAATTTTCAGGTGTATAATTTTAATTCAAAGATAACCAATGGCCTCAAACTAACAAAATTGATTGAAGAGTCCACTTTAGTTGACTAAAGACTAAATAAAAAAACCAAAAATAACATTAAAATTAAAGTTAAAGTTAAAGTTAATAAAAACAAAGATAGAAAATAAGAAAATAGATCAATGAGAAGTTATAATCCTAAAACCATAGAAATATGGACATGATATGCAAGTTGAATTACTAAAAATGTGTGTTAGTTATTATTTTTTAGATTTCTATAAAAATCATTTATTTTGTCCTCAATGTTTTTATTTTGTTTCCTAAACTTGACGGGTTGTTCTAAGTATATAACAATTATTATACCATGTATTGAGAATCTTTAGTGAAATTTTGAATTGTGAAGTGTTAGTTACGAATTGTCAAGATTTTTATCAAAATCATTTATTTTGCCCTCAATTCTGTCATAATTCATTAAACCATCTATTGAGAATCTTTGGTGAAAATTTGAATTGAGAAATATTTGACTTGTGTTTTTGGTACCATATTTAGTTTTGTATCTCTTTGTGAGTAATAAACTTTTATCCCTTAACTTTGTTTCTCTAAAGTGATGAGTAAATTTGTATCCTTAGAGTGGTGGGTTATTTATATTTGTATCTCTTTGATTTTATACTTTATAGTGGTGAGAATAAACTATCATTCATGCGAGTGAACTATTTCTACTATATATTTATACCATCCCTGATATCAAGTTAGAACCAGCTAGAACTTAGGATTTACAACTATGGTTGTTCATGGATGTCGTGTGCAAGAATTAGAGAAGGACATCCATGTTTTTGCAATAGACGAATTGATAAGGCAAATCTAAAAGATCTAAGAGTGTCTTGAACAATATGAGAATCGAGATGATGATGATGATGATGATGAGAATGACTCTGAAAGTGGTTCTTCTAGTAATAATGATGAGGATGTTAATCCATCACGGTCCAAACAATGATGCTAGTGATAGTTCTTCTTCTCAACATCAAAGAAAAAAGAATAGAAGGCCTCATTAAGATTCTGATGTAAAAGATGATATACTTGAATTCAACAGAAAAATACAACATAACAAGTTCATTGATTGGCTCCAAACTATTACGAAGGCTTTTGATTTCAAAAAGTATCCTTATGAAAAAAAAAAGTGAAGTTTATTGATCTTAAACTTAGAAAACACGCTTCCTTATAATGGGAAAATCTTAAGAAGCAAAGAGCTCTTGAGGGCAACAATATGATCAACTCGATCCTAGGAGAAGATGAGAATGGAGCTTGAAAAAAGGTTCTTTCCTTAACACTATCTATAAAAGACCTTTTTTATTTTTTAAAATCTAAAGCATTTTGGACTAACCGTAGAAGAGTATCATATGGAATTTGAATTGTTCATGCTAAGGTATGATATTTTTTCAATTTGGTCTTTTTTTTTTTGCCTTTTGTTAAATTGATTTTTATTTTTAATTTCACCTTTCAAATCAAAGATCAATTATATTTTATATTTTAATTTTTATCCTCATTCTTTTAATTGTTATTCTTTGCTTTGAATCCTTTTGTATAATTGAAATTATTTTTTCAATTTCATACTTCAACATTTGATTGAATGAGAATTAGGTTTCATGGTTATTTCAAATATGGTGCTTCCAATCTAATAACTTGGGTCATAAGTTTAAAAAGTTAAAGCATGTTGGCATTGTTTTTTATATAAAAAAAATAGGCTTTGTGATTTTCATTATTTTCTTTTCTATCAGGTTAAGCTGATCTAATGACATGGATCGTGGGTTTGACGTGATAAACCGGGTTGGTATGTCCCTGATTACTAAGATTAAAAGTTTATCATACTAACTCGGGTTGAATCAGACCAACTATTTTAGGTCCTTTTTACCCAATTTAGTTATTTTGTATTTAATGGTCTAGAAATTGATTATATTATTTATCTCCTTTTAAAAAAAAATCTAAGTTATAACTATCACTTTTTTTTTTAATTTGATCCATATGTTGTCTTTGTCTATTTTTTTTAATCTAATTAAAATAAAATCAACTTATTTGATCAATTTATGTCCATGACCCACATTATGGATTTGTCTTCCTTCTTTGAAATGTGTTTGCGGCAGCTACGCATTATTTTTTATGCAAAAAAAAAATAGACCCATAACATAGCGCAGGCCTATGGCTAGTGAATTTTTATTTTGAAAGTTCAATCTTTTTGTTTGGAAAATATTATGACAACAATAATGGTGAAAATTGTTATTTTAAGTAACATACATAGCGCTATTAAATTCAATTTGGCATGATGATTCAACCTGGTAACCAACAATTAGAATTTTGGATAGGCTAGAAACAATAATAATGGTGAAAATTAGAATTTCAAGTAACAACAATATCTATTAAATCCGACCTAGCATGATTATTGGACCTGGTAACTCATCGACTGAGAGCCTAGCCCAAGTAAGATATCATTTAGAATCAACTTGAAGATTAAACCGATTAAACTTGGGTTGACCTAACTAAGCTCGAGTTGGTCTAATTAAATATGAGTGACTTGGTTGACCTGACAAACCTGGGTGAAATCTAACCAAGTCAATTCTAAGAAATTTTTTTTTATCTCAAAATATTCTTATTTATTTAAAAAAAACTAAAATGGCGTTCTTTCAAGTTGAAGTAGAAAAATTCCCAACCTTAGCCTTGAATTGGATATGATAATTATATATGGTAGCAACTTGTAATTTTATCGATATGAACAATAAACTAAACTTTTTAGCATACCCAAACTTAGGTTGTCCTTACAAAGACTTGTATCACCACATCCTTATAGAGTAATTTGAGGTACCATGAATTAATGTGGCAACATGCCACATAACTCCATTGGTGAAGAATCCATTTACGCTGATTATTATCAATTTTTTCAACCACCTAGAAATAATAACTAAATATTTATTCTAGAATTTAAAACTTTAAAAAAGAGGGACCAAACCTTAAAAAAAAAACAAATACAAACAAAACATCCATGAAAAATATAAATATAGGTATTAATATAGATCCATTCACAACCACGCCACTAATTCAATCTAAAACTAATGTAGATCGAATCGTTATTCAAACAAAAAAGTAAAAAACAAGGATCTAAAGGAGAGAAAACAAGAAGACAGAAACAGGTGAAAAAGAAAAAATCACAAAAGAAAACCAAAGGTATTGCCGCTAGTGAAATAACACCAGTGGGAGCTGAGAAAATCTTTTCTGAAGGTTTTTGTTTCATTTTTCTTAAATATATTACGGGTGTTTTTAATTTAAAAATTTATTTTGGTATATTATTATTAGAATATAATTTGATGACATGATGATTACATGTATTTTTGGTGCAAAATATAAGTAGCCACTTATTCAACCATTGTTGAACAAGTGAACCGATAACCCGAAGATTCAATAGCTTTATCAGGTAAGATTCTAGAATGGGCCGGTCTCACATCTATATAGCTTTAATTGGCACCGAATCATTAGCTATTCTACGTTCTGGGTCAAATTAATTTTTTTAATATAAAAAAATATTTAAATGTGACTATATAAAATTAAAATATAATACATATTAGATTATTATTTTTAATATTGATACCGTGTTATATTAAATGACATGGATCGATTTGGGTTAAATTATCAAATTTGAGAACTCAATTATGAGACTATGATACCTCTATAAAAAGCAAATCAAAATAAATTATGAATATCAATTTCTAATTAACTTAATGTTGAACAACAAAATTAAAAACAAAAATATTAAATTAAAAAAAAGGACAAACCCCAATTAACCTGGATTAACCTAGCCAAACACCCGAGTCATGAGATTAAGATAACCACATATAAAGCAAATAAAAAAATATCATGAAGCCCAATTTCCAATAAACACAATGTTAAAGGATAAAATCTAAAAAAAAATCAATTAAAAAAAAACACTCCAAGTCAACATGAGCTAACATGTTAAACCTATAACCAGATTATGAGACTAGAATAACTTCATAGAAAGTAAAAACAAATACGAAATTTTATTTTCAACAGATCTAATGTTCAAGTTTAAATCGAGAGTAAAAACTAAATCAATGAGACATTTATAACTCTACTTAAAGCAATTTGAAAAAAAATAATTATGCGTCCCAATTCTCAAATAACCTAATATTAAAGGATAAAATTAAAAAAAATATATAAGGATTGAATTGTTGGAGGGTAAATGAAAAATCAAATTAAAAATGAATCTAAAAAAATGAATTAAGTCAACCCGACATAATCTACCAAACTCATGACTCCGATCATGAAATCGTGATAACCACGTAGATTGATATATAAACCAATAAAAAAAAGCTAAAAAAAATACTCTATTCTGTCAATTTGTTAGCAGAATTATTGGTTTTATTGTTTTTTCTTATAATTGTGGTTGGTAATACATTCTACAATAGTTATTATATCATCAAAAGATTTACTTTCCATATCTAATGAAGTGCCACAACACTTGATAAGATATATTTTATAAAATATTTAATTACCCGATAATTATTACACACACACACACGTTAGGATACACTGTTTAGGCGTGTAAGGTGTCGAAATTTTAAGGTAGAAAACAAGTTGGTTATTGTCTCTATCAGTTTGCCCTTTGCAATAACAGGAAATAATGTGCGGTTGATGCCCCTCTTGTAACTGAAAAGGAAAGCAAGTTTTTTTGACGGCTATATAGTCTAGAGGTTCCGGCGTCCCCCCCCCCCCAAATCAGCTGCCTTGTAAACAAATTACATCACAGATTTCAGCTCAATTGAAAACGATATTAAGGGCTACAATTTATTTGACCATTTGAGTTCATTTTCTTGGGAAATGCATAATAATTACCCATCTAATTATCCCCGACAAATGCCATGCCTCCATATGTATTCATGCTATACTTCGAAGGACGACCTTAATGACTGCTGATTAGTTTTTTTACCTGTTTAAAATTTTTTTTTTTTTTGTATTTTTAGGTTATTTTTAATATATTTAAATAATTGTTATTATATTTTCCAACAGCATTCAAAAAAGAGAACTTACTTGAATAGGAGACCCATTAACACTATAATCATTTTATTTATCATACAAGAATTTCTAAATCGTCAATATTTGGCGACAAGTAAAATAAATTCTTTGCTTGTTACGCTAAATTACACGATGAACAGAATTTCAGCTTTTCTATTTTATGCTCGAAACTGTGGGGACTCTGACTCGGATAAACATGAGACCCTACACGCATCAACCCTCTTTTTTTTATGTTTTTTTTCCCCTACGAAACGAAGTTATCTATATTTTCATTCCCAGCTCTAAAATAGAAAAAAAAAAAAAAATGTAAGCATTTTCTTTCCCTCGGTAGCCTAAATGCCAAGCAGACACACAAAGCCAGATGGCTGCTCATTATAGATAGTAACGTTTCTGTCCCTCCTTCCCCCCATCTCACACGCACCCCGTCTCTCTCTCTGTCATGCATTAGCTTCCTCGCCCATTCGCCCATTTATAGCCATCAGTCCCACCAGCCTCTCTAGTACCTCACCAAGCCAAATTCTTCTCTTCCTTCTGCAGTCTCTTATCTTGCTTGTCTTTTTAGTGTGGAGAAACTAATAACAAGCCATGGTAGTACTTTCCCAACTAGCTCTAGAACCTTTCTCAGTTATCAAAACATGCAAGCCTATAGGCTTGTTTTCCGAGATACCCGTTATAGACTTGACAGACCCTCATGCCAAGACTCTCATAATCAAGGCCTGTGAAGAGTTTGGATTCTTCAAGCTGGTAAATCATGGAGTTCCAATGGAAGCCATGACCAAATTGGAAGCTCTTGCTACCAACTTCTTTAACCTCCCCCAGCCTGAGAAAGACAAGGCTGGACCTCCTAACCCTTTTGGCTACGGAAACAAGAAAATTGGCCCTAATGGTGATGTTGGTTGGGTTGAATATCTCCTCCTTAACACCAACCCTCAAATCTCCTCCCAAAAAACGTCCATTTTTCAGGAAAACCCACAGATTTTCCGGTAAATATATTTTACAAGACAGCACCACCCTGTTGCTTAATTTTCTTGCTTTCTTTTCGTGCCTCCTGTTAAACAGGATAAGCTTTTAAAGCACTACATAAAATCCTGAATTATGCTGTTTGTTAAGATTTTATTATATTTAGCATGATAAACAAATTACGGTACTATATATTCTTGTTACTGCTAGCTAGTAAATATTGAAGTTTTGTATTTTCATTTTTTATTTGTGGGAATGGTGTAGCTCTGCTGTTGAAGATTACATACTGGCAGTGAAGAGAATGGCTTTTGAAGTATTGGAATTGATGGCTGATGGGCTGGAGATTGAGTCAAGGAATGTGTTCAGTAGGCTGTTGAGGGATGATAAGAGTGATTCATGTTTCAGGCTAAACCACTACCCACCATGCTCAGAGCTGCAAGCATTGAGTGGTGGAAATTTGATTGGGTTTGGCGAGCACACAGACCCACAGATAATATCTGTTCTAAGATCTAACAACACAAGTGGCCTGCAAATTTGTCTGAAAGAGGGAACTTGGGTTTCAGTCCCCCCTGATCAGACCTCTTTTTTCATCAATGTTGGTGATGCCTTGCAGGTCTGTTTACTTTGTGTTTTTATTCTTTTCTCGTAAGTATGTTTTTTTACTTGTAATTATCACCGTGTCCGTGTTTTGTATTGATGGGATCTCCCTGGACTCACCCTCTCTCTCTCTCTCTCTCCACGTCCAGCTACGGCCATTTGGTTTTCCTTGTTTTTTTTTGTTTTTTTTCCTTAAATCGAATCTGGCAAATTACCAAGTAAGTTCAAAATATGCCTTTAAAACTCAATTCTATTCTTGTGGTCCCACCTAACTTACTAGCTTTTTTCTTCTTCTTTTTTTTTGAGAAAAAAAAGAAGAAGAAAGAATTCAGCTGTGGACACAACTCTCACGTATTTTTCTGTCCTTAAACGTCATGCCATTTATGCTCTCAAGCACATGTTCACTTCAAAAGTTCTTAATTTCTTTGTTGACTAGTTTTTTGGGCTTGGACGCAGGTGATGACAAATGGAAGGTTTAGGAGTGTCAAGCACAGGGTTTTGGCTGATCCCCTGAAACCAAGGATTTCCATGATTTTCTTCGGTGGTCCACCTTTAAGTGAAAAGATAGCACCTTTACCCTCCTTAATGGCAGAAAGAGAAGGCAGCTTATACAAGGAGTTCACATGGTTTGAATACAAAAGGTCCGCATACAAGTCAAGGCTAGCTGATTACAGACTTGGGCTATTTGAGAAAACTGCAGGCCAATGATGTGGTCAATTCGTATTGTAGTAAAAATTAGGGTTTCGCGAAAACTCAAAATTAATAGGTGTGAAGACTTTACCCAACTAGCCACAGATGGAAAGCAAATAGGCTCTTCGTTTACTCTTCTTCATGACTTCTTACCCCCCCCCCCCTGTTTTTTTACTTTCTCGTTTAAATGTATCGACAATCACTCTTCTATCATTAATGCATTTTATCATCATGTCATGATGTATTTTATGCCAACTTTTCTAAGATTCCACTTCAGAACATTTCTTTTTATCCAAAACTATAAGCTTTTACCAGCTGGGGGCTTCCCCACTTTTCTGGTCAGATTGCCCATTGTTATTACTTTCCACCATTATCTTAAAAAATATCCCCATCACATCAAACCATGAATAAGAAGAGTTTTGGGAAGATTGGTGTTTGACACAGTGATGGTAATCATGCTGATGCAAAGCCACAATGGGCCACCTTGACTCATGAGAAGCATAGCTACAATTACTAGGCTATAAAACTTATGGTTCCCATTTCTATAATTCATTGTCTGTCGTTCTCATTAGGAGAAGAAAAATAAAGCTAGCGCAACGTATCATATATCCTGACAGTTACTTGGAGGGATGAAGAGAATGAAACGGAGGAAATCTTAGCTTTAATCCCTACCATTGCCTCTAGATAAACAAAATGTAAGAACAATCTTACTGTAGACATAAATGCTCCCAATGTAAGCACGTGATTTCACTCTCAAAAACAATAATAAAGTGCAAGCAAATTAATGCTAGGACAATAATTTCCGAAATGACACCATTATTTCTAATTCCGGCACTTCTGGCCAGGAGTATCATTGAAGTAAATCCATATCAAGCTCATGGTTTTCAGGAAAGCCCCCACACAAGTAAGACGGTGCTTATTAAATTCTGAAAGGGAAAGGTCTTAAAAGAGTCAAGTCGCCCTTCCAAATTGTTTGTAGTGACCATCCGAGTGCAATTCGCTATATATCTCAGTCTCGAACCTTTTTCTGACTCGACATTTCGTCACCATTAGTTCACCATCAGGAGATGGCACTTTCTCACTCATTCATATACTGCTCAAAATCATCAAATCATACATACATACATACCTGCCTACTTACATACATACATGAAAGGACATTATGAAAGTAGCTTTCCAGTGCTGTATGTAAGACCTCTTCTGTTGTTCGGTCTGCTAACAGCAATTATCAACATAGATAATGAAGCACTTCGCTTTAGAAGTAAACAGAAACAGAGGTCCATTTATGAGGTCCACGCACAACATTTAATGTCACGTTGCATCTTATGTGGTCACACAAGAATGCATTTCTAGAAGTGACAACGTTAATATTCAGTGAAATACATTCAAACTTTCAATCAAGCACTTAATTTGATGTGGATGAAAATGAGGCGAATAAATAACAGAACATCCATATCAACATTTTTTACAACATCTCTTACCTGTAAATATTCGGTGGTCATCGCCACAATCTCATCCCGTGAATAAGACATCTCTCTTGTTCTCCTCTTAAAAGAGAATGGATTGTGCAACCCAACATAGATAAGGAATGTTCATTGAAAAATCATATCAACTCAAAACCTACCTTAAGTTATATAGAAAGAACCTAATAATATATAGTTTTATGTTAACTCACTAATAATATATCTTAAGTCTAGGATTTTAACTTGTTATCGTTCGATCATTAAATCTTTGTTACCATGTCAAATAACTGTTTTAATATAAAAGTTTAAGTTCTTGAATGAGGACTTAATTGGCACAAGGGTGTCGGTATGTCCGTCAGTGAATTTGACATATAATTGTCTATTTTTTTTTTGGTAAGTAAACAATGAAAGTGGTATTTGTAGTAATTCATTTTCAACTCTCTGGAATAATCGTCGGTAACTCTGTCATTAATAATTTTAAAACATATTTTTTAAAAAAATATTAAACATAAACAGGAGATAATTAAAAAAATAAACTACTATAAAATTCAAATATTTATTATAAATTTAAATATTTATAAGTTCAAATGCAATTAATCTAGAATAAAGACGTTGAAGGAGGCGAGTCTTCGACTGGAGCATGGGTCGAATAAGAGGGAGCACATGTACCACCCATCTGTTATCTCATCTCCATTACTAATCGCTAGAGTTCGACCATCTCAACATTGAGTTATTCATAATCAGTAGCAATATGGGTCGTATGATCTTTAACTTGATAGTCTAAAATCATCTTGAACTCTAAAGTTTGAGTGTCAGGAACTGATTGCGAGCATTCAATTGTTGAAACATTGTGGATTGTCCGCAAGTCCCTGGTCATAGTGTCAGAGAGACCATATATACCTGATTTTTATTGGGTTCACTGAATGATCCTGCCTCTAACCACAAATCCAGATTGAGATCCAAATGAGTTAAAGGATTGTCACCATATTTCTTCTTCAACCATGTGTTGTTTGTTAAAAAAAGATTTTAACAACATACCAAAAAGTGATGAACTTGGCCTATGAGTTGTTGCATCCTTTTTTAGCAGTCATCAATCCGCAAGTGCGTTTCCATAAAAAGATCCATCGGGCTTGGTTCGCATCCAAGAACTATAGCCTGTAAGAGAAAATTATTGTTTGTTATATATATATAAACAAAAACAATGGATGTAATTAAAAAAAATATTACCATCTGCTTCCCATGCAAAACGAACAAAATGGAGTTGCTGGTGTGTGTGGTAACAAAACTGTGAACACACCGATTGCAGTTCATCGCACCGAAGTGTGATCCTAGAAGCTCTCTTTCTTATGCATATTTTTTGTTTTTCTTTTGCACCTCATACCAAAAATCATGCAACTTATATGGTATAAATAAATTATTTGTTAGTAAGTGAATGATAAAATTTTATTTTGATTTCAATCTTCCCTAATTGCAACATGATTCTTCCAAACTCTCATTGCAATAGCGTTGTTAGCTCTATCACATTCAAATTTATCCTTGTAGTTCAAATTTTTACAAGAGAAATTTCATTAATATTAATAAACTAACCAATTAACATAAAAAATATTTAAGTTAATATTAATCTTAAACCTTCTGAACCATGCATCAATGATAGGTTTCCATTCAGGATGTTTAGAAACCTAACTTCATTGAAACAATGAAATTTTCATCGACAATTTCATCATCGATGTTATGGTTCTGACAGCATCAATATTTGTAAACCTAATATTTATGATATTGCTTCAAATTAATTCTTCAAAAATTATTAACATATCGATGTGAAAGGAACAAACTTACATTGAAAGGTTGTTTTTCCACTAAGCCTAATACTTTCGGGTAAATGGATTCTGTTGTAAAGAGATCCCTCTCGACGTGGCAGCATCGCACATGACAAGCCCGTGTCGAGTGAGGCTCCCTGTGTCTTAGATGCTTGTTATTGGTCAATGTCTAACAACTCATTAAGCGTTGCTAGAAGAACTAGCTGTGATCATGTCTGTGCGACTTGCTATTGACTTTTCTCTAGGCATCTTCAAAAATTAAAGGATTAAGGTACCGTAAATCATTCCTATTTAAAAAAAAATTGGTGGCACCTCTCCTATACAAGAGACTACCTAAATTTTTTAAACTTGCAAATACACAACAATTTAAATGGGATTGTCATAAATCAGTTGATTTTATTTCAATACATATCAATCAAATAATTTCAATTATGTTAATTTAACCAAATTTTAAATTAACTTTGTTACGACCATTTATAAAATGTTCATAGGAGATTAATATATACACATTAAAGGATATATATAGTATCACTATTTCACATTAAAAACTACTCATTTATCCTAACTATTATCTCAACTATTTTTATTTTTATTTTTATTTATTTATGATGGCTACTATTTTGTTTTTTTTTGTTTTATTATTTTTAAATAATTTTTATTTTTCATAAAATAAAAACTATTTGTTAACACCAACAAATAAATTAGGTAACCACATCAATAACAAGAAATTTTTTTTAAAAAAATCCAACAATCTATATACAATCATTAATGAACATAAAATTCAAAAAAAATAAAACAAATTCCAACAATCTAAATACAATCATTAAATATAGAAAATTTTAAAAAAAATTAAAACAATTCCAATAATCTATATACAATCATTAAAGAACATAAAAATTAAAAACAAATTCCAATAACATTTATACAATTATTAATAATAGAAAATTTTAAAAAATAAAAATTTTCCAATAACATTTATACAATTATTAATAACAAAAAAAATTAAAAAGAATTCTGAATAACATTTATAAAATTATTAAAAAAATAAAATGCAAAAACAAAACACAAAAAAATGAAAAGGAAAAGGAAGAATCTTATCTTAATGTTGAGTTTTCCTGAGCTTGAGAAGTGAAAAAAAATCCAAATAAATCATTAAATAAACACAAAAAAAGAGAAGGAGAATAAAGTAGAAAACATACTTGCACGTGTAGGAGAAGACAATAGAAGATAATGGGTTGAGGAGAGATCTAGAAGGAGATAGAAAAGAGAAAGAAAGATAAAGATTTGGAAGGAGGAGAGAAGAAACTGCAGACGAAGAGAGAAGAAGAGATGCGCTCGTCGTTCTGATTTTAGAGATTCTTATCTTTTAATTTGGAGCTTTCTTACTAACGGATTTACCGACGGTAAATTACATATTAATAAGTTTTATTTTTTCCATTCGTGTTTTCATGTGTCAAATCTAATTGAAATTTTCAATGTAATGAAAAAATTTCAGAAACACGTCAAGTAATATTGACGTCTTTATTCGTCTTTATTGTCAGAAAATTTAAAATTAATATTTTGATTAGTCTGTTGACGTTTTCATCTATCAATGTTATCTTAAATTCTTGATTTAATTAAAAAAATTCAAAAACCTGCCACATATCACTGATGTCGTTAGCGACGGTAAATGAAAAATTAATTTTTTAATTATTTCGTTGGCATTTATGTGTGTTATGTCTAATTGAAATTTTCAATTTAATCCAAAATTTTTAGAAATCTGCCAACTATCACTAACCACATATTACTGATGCAACGACCCGGCAAACCCGATCGGCCCCGCAGGTCAACCCATGACTTGGGTGAGACCCGGCGTTTTTTTTTTTCAAATGTGGTTTTTCTCCTGTATCCCTCTTTTTTTCATTTTTTTTGTTGGTCATTAACACTTTTTAAAGCTCCCTATATAAATATTAGAAAGATATTTTATTTTTTGAATGTAGGATTTGAAACCCTTTAGTATATACACTCTATGTTTCTAAAAAAAAGTTATGTTTTTTCAATATGGGATTTAAAAGCCTTTAATATATATACTCTATGTTCCCAAGAAAAAAATTATTTTTTCAATGTGGGATTTGAAACCCTTTCGTATATATACTTTATGTTCACAAGAAAAAAGTTATGTTTTTTCAATGTGGGATAAAAAACTTTTTGGTTTAAATACTTCAATTTAAAAGGATAACATAATATCTTTTTAATGTGGGATTTGAAACCTTTTTAGTATATATACTCTATCATTACAAGAAAAAAGTTATGTTTTTTCAATGTGGGATTTTAAACCCATTAGAATATATACTCCTATGTTTCCAAGAAGAAGTTATTTTTTCAATGTGGGATTCAAAGTCATTTCGTATATATACTCTATTTTCACAAGAAAAAAAGTTATGTTTTTTCAATGTGGGATAAAAAACTTTTTGATTAAAATACTTCAACTTAAAAGGATAACATGATATCTTTTCAATGTGCGATTTGAAGCCTTTTAGTATACTCTATGTTCACAAGAAAAAAGTTATATTTTTTCAATGTGGGATAAAAAACTTTTTTGGTTTAAATCTTCAACATAAAATCATAACATAGTATCTTTTCAATGTGGGATTCGAAGCCCTTTAGTATACTCTATGTTTATAAGAAAAAAATTATGTTTTTTCAATGTGGGATAAAAAACGTTTTTAGTTTAAATCTTCAACTTAAAATCATAACATAGTATCTTTTCAATGTGGGATAAAAAACTTTTTAAAATATTCTTTTAAACTTTATTATTTACAATATGCATAGCCTATATTTATATGAATTTTTTTTCTTCATTTTTTCATATGAAATATTAAAACTTTAAATTTATTTTTTTTATTTTTCTGGGTTGACCTGAGTTGACTCGAGTTGACTCATGAAACCCGGGACCTGGCTCTTTGGCCGGATCAACCCCCGGGCCGAGTTTGATAACTATGATTTTGAATCACATGAAAAATTATTTATTTTGTAATCGAAAGATTTGAGATTCAGTTAACTATGAGTTTTTTGAAAATGACGATGTTACCTACAAGGAATTCAACAACATATTAGTTTATGATAGTTTGAGAGATAAATTGTTTGAAAGTAACAACATGGAGTACTATACTTACTGAATAAAAGGAATAAGTTCATCGTAGCTAAATAGCACATAATTATATGTTTGTCTGAATTTTATTTTTGTCAAATACCTTATCCTCATAACATTTTTTTATACAAGTCATCTAGGATTGGAGAATATTGGCAAGTTCCCACTCGAAGGCACTTTCCCACTGTTATGATATACTAGAATGCGATTGATTCTTGTTCTCAAATGAGGCTCAAAATAGTACAAGATAAATATTGAGATCTATTCAACAATATAAGTCTCACATATTAAAGCCTCAGCCTGCGCCTTGTTTTTTACTTTTCTCTTAAGGTTGAACAAGTATCTGCATGAAATTAAATGAATATTTTGAATTTTTGAAAAAAGATAATTGAATTTTAATTACGATATATGTGTAATCCTTAATCTCTTGAATAGATACATCCATCTATATTGGACTGAGCCTTTAATTTTTGCCTTAAATGGTAGTTGTATGGGTAGATGCTCTATTAAGTCAAAGAACAATGAAGGAAATATCATCTCAAGGTTGCAAATTGTTTGGATGGTATTTGTTTCAAGCCTCTCTATGTGTTGTGTCTGCAAGTTGTTGGAGATATATCTCTAAAGCAGTGATTGATCTCCATGAATGTATCTCATATCCTCTTTAGCAATAAATCCCGGTAATTTAGTGGAATGAGTGTTTGCATAAATACAAGACAGTCATGACTCTTTATTCCATACAATATGCAATCCTTCAAATTCACTAACCTTGATATGTTTGAAGCATGTCCATCAGGAAAATGCAGACTCTTAAGCCTGATACATAAGTAATTGTGCATTGTTATCTAAGACGAAGTTGGCTTTGGGCTTTGTGACCTGTGATCCATTATAAACCAACCTCATATTTTTATGGTAACAAAACAAAGATATATTTATTCTAGCCTTGATGTTGTCCTTTGTCTTCCTTTTCATGTCCATAACTATGTTGAAAATATTTTCAAACATGATCTTTTTAATTTGCATGACATCAAGGTTATGGTGGAAGAGATTGTTTTTCCAATAAAAAAGCTCCTAGAAAATAAATCGCTTTACACAATTGTGAGTCAAATCAAAACCAAAAAACTTCTGCTTATCGAATTGAAAATCAAACACAATGTCATCATACTCTGACACCACGTCAAACAATTATTTACCTGACAGTAACGGCGATGCAACATCCCTTTCAACTCTACCAACAAAGAAGTATTTTTTGTTCTTTCTATACTTATGATCTATTGGCAAGAATCGCCTATAGCAATCAAGATGTTTTACCGTCATTCGTTAACATGAAGACCTTGCTGCTTTCATCTTGAAATTTTGTTTCCTTGATATATCATATGTCAAAGCCCCAGATGATCACAACTACTTCAATTCATCAATAAATAGATGAAGACAAACATCTATATTCTAACCTGGACTATTAAGACCAGATATGGTTGTAGATAAAAACATGAACTCTAACCTTATACACATCTCTAATGGCAAATTGTTATTCGTGAGTATCATCGGCCAACAAGAATAAGGAGTAGCAAATTACCTGAATAATTCATTTATACATAACCCAAGATGTATGTTTCTTGGTTCTACTGAAAACTGAGAATACACCCTATTAAAATGTTTTTAGGCTTCACCATCGAGAAGATGTATCAACATTCCATCTACTGCATCATGTGAATGATGCCATGTCATGTGCTCAGTAGTTTTTGGTGACATGAATGACCTTTACAGTCTAGGTGTGATTGGGAAGTATCTAAGTTTTTCATGTGCAATAAGAGTCCTCCCCCTGCTAGTTATGGTTTTATAACGAGCATGCACATATGTTATGCACTTAGTCAACTCTGTATTTTCAAGGTAATATAATATGCAAAAGTTTGGACACAAGTCAATTTTTTGGTATTCTAAGCCGAGGGATTTCATCATGGATTTAGCAACATAAAATTTCTCTTTCAGCCTATTCCTTTCTGTTAAAATGTTTTTTGCCCATTCAATAATTATATCGTAACTAGCCTTACTCGACCCATGATCTGACTTGATGGTGAACACCTGTGCAATGACTGATAATTTATTGTGAGTTGTGTACCTATCCCATAATGGTTTGCTGGAGTCTTTTAAAAGATTAAAAAAAATATAATCATGTCTGCATTAGGTTCTTCATCTATTATTGGACATTAATCGACATAACCTTGATTCATTCTCATCGCATCCACAATCATATTCCTATAAAGATTATTATTTTCATCTACAACTTCATGCAAAGATTATTATTTTCATCTACAACTTCATGCACGTTGCTAGAAGGAATAGCTTTGCAACTATCATAAAATTAGTTGAGAATTCTGCTTGAAAACAAGCAAAAACAATTCAGCACCTAATTGAAAAATTATTTGAAACCTTTACTTAAAAATTAAAAGAACCAAATTAGCAACAACCATAAAAACAATTTAGAATTCAACTTAAACAAACAAGTAACAATCTATGAAAGAATTAAAAAATCATTTAAAAACTTCATTAAGAAACAAACAGGATTAGGTCAATACAACCATAAAAACAGTTCAGAGCTTTGCTTAAAAATAAATAGGAACAACCTAGTTAAGAATTGAAAAATTATTTTAAAACTTTTAAAACAAATAGACCCAAGTCAGCAGTGATCATGAAAACAATTTAGAACTCTACTCGGAAACATATTGCAAAATTCCATCAACAAGTTGACAAATCATTTGATAACTCCTCTAAAACGAACAGGACTAAAGTTTTACACAACTTGTTTAAAACAAACAAAAATCAACTAGCACAAGTTATAAAATCTTTAGGAAGAAATTATTCGAAATGAAAGAAAATAAACCATCAAAGGTTTTAAAAAATAAATTTTGGCGACTTGACTTAAATGAATCACAAATTATTTTAAAGTTAATTTAAGCAATTCATTTAAGTTAAATTAAAAATTAACCAACAATGATTCTAAATCAATTTTGAAAACTAATCATCATGAAATGAATAAAATCAATAGTTTTTTTTAATGATTTCCAATAAAACGCATAAGGTAAGCTAACAATCATAATCTGAAATACAAGAATCATATCAATAACAATCTACACATCAAGCATGGCATAATAACACAACAAATACAAGTCCACACCGTCATAAAATCATTACAAATTGAATAAAGCAGTGAATCAAATCCATAAATAGTCCTCTGAACCTTATCACATAGTACAGAAGACCAATATTATTACACCTCAAAAGCTCTTTGCCGACATCATTCTCTTAGGGACAACAGAATGATGAGTCTAACGACTCATATATTCACAAAAATATACAATAATAATATAAATGCTAAAAATAGTAAAACATATAGACACATCCAGAATATTGCAAAATACCAACAAAATATTCTATCGGTATTACAACACTGGTTTTTTCAGAAAAAAATTCACTAATGGAATCATAGAAGGTAATTAATAGTCAGAAAACATATCATCGGTAATTTTTATTATGTCGATCATTTTGTCAGTAATATAATCAATGATGAATTTACAGATGAAAAAAATGTGTCAAGAAAAAAAAACACTGACATCATTTTATTGATAATTCCTTTTGTTAGTATGGCATATTACTGATATAATACACTATTGTTAATTCCATCAGTTATTGCATTCATAATATTAATGGAATTCATCCATTAGAGATTTACATATTGTTAGTGGAAACTCTTACAAGTTTGTTTCGAACCCTCTAGAACTTTTTGAGAAACTTAGTTCATTAGTAATTCCATCTGTAATTGTCAGTGGCAAGGTCTTGTATTCTTTTGGAACTCTTTGGAACTTTATGATGGACTTGTTTCATTAGTCATTCCATTTGTGATTCAAATTTCATCAGTAATTTCATCAGTTTTGTATTTAATATTTAAAAAAATTAAAATAAACAAAATAAAAAAAATAAAAAAACATAAGAATAAAATAAAAAAATATTATTAATTTAAAAAATATTATTGAAAAATATTTATCTAGTGGATAAAAGTTGGAGGATGAGGAGGAAGAGGAGGAGGTGGTTGATCTTTTCTGAGACCAGGTGGGCGATGATGTAGACTACATATACCATAGAGGCTTGACAACAGCTCCTTATATAATCACCTAAATTCACTTGTCTCGGACCTAAGTTGGGTCATCTCATCACTAAGCCTGGTTTTTTGAGCTTCAACTTGTTCTTGTACAATCGCCTAGATATCCACAGATTGGATGATCAAACCTAATTGTTAGAAACTAGTGGTCAAAACACTACAGCCTGTCTGTATATCCTTTGCCATAGTGTTTGAGATACCGTAAACTCAATTTCTATCGAGTCCATCGAACAATCCAGCCTCCAACCATAAGTCCAGATTGAGTTTCAAATTGGTCAAAAGATCATCCTCTTATCTCTCTTACAACTGGGTGCTATATATTTCTTTTTAAAAAAGTCAATAAATTTAAATTAAGAAAAAAACTATTGAAATCTAATTTACCATGAACTTCTAAGCTCAGCTATCCATGAGCTACTATACCATTTTTTGATGGTCTTTATTTCACATATAAGTTTCAACAAAAAGATCAATCCATCTTGGATCGCATCGAAGAACCGTAGCTTGCAAAAGGTAGCTACTATTTGTTAAATTTTTTCATATAAAATAACAATTTTAAAAAATATATATGTAAAAAAACAAAATCATATCATCTACTTCACATGCGAAAAGAATGGAATGGATCTGCTAGTGAGTGTGGTAATTGAACCTTGAATCTCCTTGCTCTGGTTCTCCATATCGGATTGCGACTACCATACAATATGGTCAAACATCATGTGTTTGATATAAGCTTTCTAAATAGCCTCTAAGACGTGCAAATGTCTGAAATCTATAGCCACGTCTTTCAAGCCTAGAAGACCTCTTTCTTTTGTATATTTCTTTGAATTTTTCTACGCCTTTAACCAGAAATAAAAAAAATAAATTTGAACATTTAAAGAAAATAGAACATTTTGAGTTCAATCTTATCTAATAACGTTGTGATTCTCCCACAACCTACTGACAACAGTGTTGTCAACCTCGTCCAAGTAAAAATTTTCCTTACACATCATTTTCATAAAATAATTAGTTTTTTAAATAAAAAACAGATTGAATTTAATAATAATAATAATAATAATAATAATAATAATAATA
>Ga0325411_1001939_pt1 | contig 23194 bp, 15 predicted proteins | sample PopdelMetagenome_13_FD_206181 | JGI IMG/M metagenome (GOLD analysis project Ga0325411, IMG submission 206181) | Populus deltoides microbial communities from Bellville, Georgia, United States - Xylem-PdIQD-R4 | ecosystem: Host-associated > Plants > Phyllosphere > Stem > Wood/Secondary xylem... | reverse complement strand
TTATTATTATTATTATTATTATTATTATTATTACTATGTTATATAATAATTGTTTAAGTACATCACTTATCAAATCACACCTAATCAACAACAGCCTTGTTTTATTCCCTTCCTTGCATTCATATTACATTCACATGGTTTGATATTAAAAAGAGTATTTAGAGGCTTGGCTCCATGAGCACGCTAGATAGAGCCTTCGCTTACACCCAACACTTGTCTCATTTCAGTTTTTTGAAATTGATTCGCCTGGATTATAGCCTTTCGGATCATTGCCCCTTGCTTGTTTGTTGGGAAACATTAGACTCAATAGGGGTGGAAACCTTTTAAATGCCTGGATTGCTGGCTCATAGCCCCTTCTTTCCATTAGACTCTCAAGGTTTCCTGGGAGGATTTTGTACGGCCGGACATGCATCCCTGGTGACTTCTAGTTGGTTAGAAGAATTAATGCTATGAAACTAAAGCTAGGAAAGTGGAATCAAACTGTGTTGGGGAATCAGGATTAGGATCTGCAAAATCTTCAATCTTGTATCCAGAAACTTGAGGATCAGGTTGAAAGTGGAAACAGTCTCACTAGTTCAGCTGAAATCAAAGAAGGAGCTAAAGCAGTTTTTTCAAATCTTTACACAAACCCCCTGATCTCTAGACCCAATTTGGGTAATGAAGGATTTATGAAGTTGGATGAGAACCGGGTTACCTGCCTTGAAAGAGAGGTTACCATACATAGAAGAAGTTCACTATGCCATTTTCAGTAGCGATGGCTCCAAGGCCCCAGATCTTGACGGCTTTAACTTCAAATTGTATATGCAGTTCTGGGAGTTTATGAAACATGATCTATTCAATGTGATTCTTGAATTCTCCAGGAGAGGTAAACTTCTTAAAGGTATCAACACTAGCTACATTGCTTTAAATCCAAAAATTGTTGCCAGCTCTTCCTTCAATGATTTTAGACCCATAAGCTTACTAAATAAGTTGTAAAAGATTATCGCTTAGATTCTTGCCATTAGATTAAACGAGGTAATGCAAAGTGTGGTTAGCCCCTCTCAATCAGCTTTCATTGCTGGTAGAAACATCCTAGACTCAGTTCTTTTTGCCAATGAAATGTTGGATTTTATGAAATCAAGGGGGCTGCCGAGGATTCCTTCTTAAACTTGACTTCAGAAAAGCTTTTGACACTGCAACCTAGTCTTACCTAGACAAAGTTATGGGATACATGAACTTTGGTGCTTGATGGAGAAGATGGATTATGGAATGTGTTTGGACTCTAAGATTTTTATTATTAATCAATGACTCTCCCACTCCTGAGTTTGTAGCCTCTTGTGGTGATCGGCAGGAGGGCCCCCTCTCCCCTTTTCTCTTATGTTTGGCCTCTAAAGGTATGTCTATTCTCATCAGCAGGTGTTTGAAATTCGGTGCTCTGTATGGGATGGACTCTGTCGGTGCAAAATCTATTCATCATCTCAATCTGCAGATGACACTTCTTTTTTTTTTTTTACCAAATGATCTTCAATGCATGTTAGATGTTAAGAGAATGCTAAGATGGTTCAACTTGTGTTTGGGTCTCTATGTCAACTTTTATAAAAGCAGTCTGGTGGGTATGAATATAGATGAGATATTTGCAGAAGGGATCTCGGGTGTCCTAAGATGCAGATGCGACATTCTTCCAATTAAGTACCTGGGCCTTTCTTTTGGCTCGTGGAAGGGTAGGCTGTTATCCATGACTAGGAGAGTTCTAATAAAAAACATATTATCTATCATTCCCCTCTATTACATGTCTATTTTCCGTATCCGAAAGGCAATAGCTCAAAAGATCACAGTAGTGCAATCTCGGTTTCTATGGGGTGGGATTATTGATAATAGGAAAATCCCTAATTTAGCTCGGGAATCAATGGTTAAAGAAGAAGATAGGGGAGGGCTTGGTGTTACGACTATCTTGGCAAAAAAATCAAGCTCTTCTTTTTAATTGGATTTGGAAATTAGGATTTAATGACAAGGCTAGCTAGGCTGACTTTGTTAAGAAAAAATATAGACCAAATTTCATCAATGAGGTGCCTTAGTTCAGGAAAAAATTCTCAGTGATTTTGATGAGGTATTTACTCTACTATTACCAGTAAGGATCATGATAGCATCCTTATTCAAGCTAGTTGCAAACTTAAAATGAGCAAGGGTAACCTGGTAAAATTTTAGTCAAACACTTGGTTAACTGGCTTATATTTAGCTAACTCATACTCTACTCTTCTTCGGCTGTCCTCATTGAAAGCAGAGCACGTTTGCCAAACAAGATATTGGTTAAAAGATGTATGGCATTGGAATCTAAATTGGATAAGACCATTTAGAACTAAAGAGAATCTGATGCTACATGGGTTAATTTATGATCTAAATCTAGCAGTTATTCATCGAACGGATGAAGACAAGTTAATTTAGGAATAGGGGAAGAAAGGTGGATACACTGTAAACTCCTGTATGCTTGCTTTTGATAGGACAAGGTTTGTTGGAACTAAACCTATATTACAGATGTATGGATATCTATTTGCCTTGCAAAAACAGAAATGACTCTATGGTTGGCTCTAAATGAAGGCCTCATCACTAGAGTTTTCCTAGTTAAGAGACATCCTGAGCTCCTAGGATGATTGTTGCCCTTTTTGTGAACACCATTATGAAATTATCTCCCACATCCTTATGCATTGCCCTGTGGTCTAGAAACTATGGAATAAAATTGTTGCTTGGAGAGGTTTGAACAAAGTAATGCCATATGCCCTCGACGACCTTCAATGTCAATGGCAAGGTCATTTGCAAAATAATCAATGTAAGTTTGAAAGATCTATTTGGGGGGGTTATGTTTAACATTGTTTGGACTATGTGGAATACCAGGAACAATCTGGTATTCGAGGAAAAGTAGTCTATTTAGGAAGATATCTTATGATATTTGTTCTACTTTGCTGCAGGTTCGATTAGAAATCTGAATGTATCATTCTAGTATATATAGGTGCTAATCTGTATAGAAACAATAAATGCATCTCGTCTTGGTCCGTTTAATTTCTGATTTTATTTAGTTTTTTGGGTTGTTGTTCCAACAGTAGGACTAAATATTCCTTATTTTTTCTTCCATGTTGCTAGACATTGGCCTTGGCTACAACCTAAGTAGCTAAAGCTTCGTTCTCTTTGTTCTTACCATCAAAGAATTATCTTAACCTAATAGTTTAAAATTTTAGGTGAAGTTCTTTAACACACCCCCTCAAGTGAAAACCCTTTGGTCTTGAAACTTGCACAAACTGACATTACCTTGTGCTTAATTTTTATGAAATAAATTAGGATAGTGAGTTTCAAACTCGTGACCACTTGGTCATCAAGGCTCTGATATCATATCAAGTAACCATCTCAACCCAAAAACTTAAACTGTTAGATGAGATCCAAAGTTATGATTTATATTATTCTCTAACACTTACTTCCTTATATATATTCTCGATTTCATCAACAACAACAAAAAAAGTATTTAGAGGCATATGGTTCCAAATACATAATTGTAGTTCTCGCACAAATTCTCTTCTTAAGAACAAAGAAAAAAAACTAATAATAACAATACATTGGAGAGTAAGTGTGTAAATTACATAGATTAAATCTTCATAATAATAAGAGTAGTCATTCCCTAATTCACTATAATCGCATAGATTGCTATAAAAGATTTTACTAGTGTCTCTTCTTCTTTTTACAACGACTATGAATGATTTTAGTTTTGATGCAGGAAAAAGGTTGCTCTAGCAGTAGCGGAGCCATGTTGGTATAAAAGAGGGCAATTGCCCCCTTAATGTTTTTTAAAATATTTTCTATATTAGGATATTAATATAATAGTGTGAGGGTTTGATACACGGAAAGTGGAAAGTTATTGCCAATGAAATGGTCTAGACCATGCGCTCTCCTAACTCCGAGCATCTTCATTATCAATTAATTGTAACAGTGTGATTGTTATTTTATATCACAAATTTGTTTGTTTAAATCCTATAAGTTACACTTTTTCTGTCTCGGTATTTTTTCTTATTTAAAACTAGAGTATAGTATTAAAACTTGTGTCACATATTTGACTTAGTGAGTTCATATAACTTTTTTGTGTGTGTCTAGAAATAATTTAAATGTTTAGAAATGATTAAGTATAATTTAATCAACATACTTATTATATACATATAGATATGAATTGAAATGAGTTTTGATGAATTGATGTGTATTTTGCTATGAATTTCATATGAAAGATTTAGAATTATTGTGTAACTCAATTGATTTTATTATTGTGTAGTTGTGTTAATTATTATGTAGACACTAATTATATATATAAAAAATTAGCATGTTCATTAATTAAATTAACATGTCACTATACAAGTATTTCAAGCGTAAATCCCTTGAGGATGAATAGTCATTCAAAGCTTTAAGTCATGTAACTCAATCAAGTTCAAAGAAAAGTCATATTGAAAAGTCATATAGTATTTATTAGTAATTTACCCCCTCATCGAAAAAACTCTGGCTCCGCCACTGACTCTAGGAATAGCCAATCGGCACGACTTATGATGAAAAAATGCTAATGGTAATACATTATGTGTATCAATGCATAATAATTTTTGTTTTAAAAAAATTATGGGTATTCCATCAGGAAATGCTACACCTGTATCAAACTTCTGCATGCCCATGCATTCATGACAAACGTATATAGAAGTATTTCAAACATTTGATACACGACATGAATTTAATAACTACGAACAAAATAAAATAGTATAATGTAAAATAGTCATACCTTAATATATTGACTTTGAATCATGAATGTTGTTAGATTCAAAGGGTATGATCAATTCAATTTCCAATCTCTTGCTGCATATGTATGACACATACTAATATTGTATCATTGAGCTCAATTTAGTCGATCTAGTTTTATCATATTAAGACACAAAATAACATTTTTCTTTTGGGCTTACACAAATATTAAACCATGTTTATAAAAGAAAAAAGAAAAAAAGAAAATATAATTGAGTTTAATTTAGAGTCTGTTTAGTATTGTAGAAACAATTATTTTTAATTTTTTTTTAAATGCATTAAAATAATTTTTTTTTTAAGGTGTAAATTATTAAGAACTAAATACAATAGATTCGTAATTTATATATTTCTAGGTGTGCTGCGTTCAGCTGTCAAATTTAGTGTCGAAATATTAATGTCAAGGTTACAACAAAATAAAATGATATGGGTGACGATGGTATGCATTGAATTAGCGGGTTTAGAAACATAACTTGTGTGGTTTAGCAACTTTTGAGGTTAAGCATTAGGTATATGATATTAGATCGATAATTAAACTTTTCCTAATCATAGTTAATTAATCAATAATTTATATATGAATGGATTTTTATTTTTTATATTTTTGAAAAATTGACATGTCATTGGAAGGGATTGGTGGGGTCTTGGGTAATTGCATGAGTTCACATGTCTGTATAAGAAAATTGGAGGATTCTCACTTTCCACCACACAACAACTCATACACATATGACCCACAAATCATGCGTCAAACAGCTAAATTAGATTTGGTTCCACCATACCCACTTCATAAAATGATACACACACACACTTTTCAAAATTATCACGATCTCTTTCTAAACATAAAAGATTTATTTAGCATATTCTCATTAATTTCTCAATAATTTTAATTAAATATGAGGATCTTGAACTCCTTTTAGAAACATATGGTACATTATATATGCATTGAAGGCGTTCTCACGAAAAATATTAAAAAAAAAAAGACTATTGATAACAAGTTTGGGTTAGAATGCCAAGAAATTTAGTTCCCCTTTGATCCTTAAAAGAAATCCCTAAGAAGCTGCAAACAAGATTTCTAGAATCTATAATGGTTAAAGGTGATTTGGTCTCACTATATTCTTAAAGTCATAATTAAAACGATTATTTTATGATTAATTAATATGAGTTGCTTATAGAATTTTTACAGCTGGGCCTTTTAGGGTTTCGTCAGCTATGCATCGACACCTACAGCCCCACCTAAAAGCCCCCGCCCCCCAATAACTTAATTGATCAGCACCACCATCTAAATAAAATGCAATTCTAACCTCACCATCCTATCCTTTGGAGAGTGTGTTTTATATATTTGAAAAAACATGAGAAAAAGTCGAGCAATATTTTAATCAGCATCCGAAAAGCTAAACAAGTACAAAATGCATGCAATTTCTATGAGAGATTAATCGTTTAATTAATTTATCTAGAGTACTTTTGTAACTTAATTAAACAAGAAAATCATAGTATATTATTATTATTATTATTATAGAAATTTTGTCGTAGCAATTAACCCATTAATTAGGAACGCTCTCTGGTGGCGCGTAAAGTAGCATGTAGTCATATGCTTAATGAAAGTTTGTTAGAATTTTATAAGTAAAATCAAACACAATTGCTTTCAAGTCATAGTCTACAAAGTCTGATATCTAAATGGATATATATATATATAGGAGTATTAAATAATTAAGTATAATGGTCATCCAAAATTTGTAATATAAAAACAATATATGGGAGTTCTAAAAGTGATGGAGGAGAAAAAGAGCATAAAATCTGAGTATATATTTCTATTAAATCTGTACACAAATCTGATCCAGCGATGCAATTATTACTGGGGTATCAAACAGCTTAAAAAGGGTCTTGAAGATCTCCGATTTCCTCAGCACTTGTTTACCTGCGCCAAGTTTTTTTCTTTCTAGTAAGAGAAAGCTTTGGGATATATATTGAGAGTTACCTTTCTCCGACAACAACTTGAGAAAGAAAAGAGAAAAAAGAAGAGAAGAGAAGATCATGGGTAGCGGTTATTTTGGAGAACCTAACTTGGGAAATAATGAAAGAGGTGGTTCTTCAAGGAAAGGCAAGAAGAGCAACTCAGACAAGCCTAAGCAACCACAGAGAGGCCTGGGTGTTGCTCAATTGGAAAAGATCAGATTACATGGACAAATGGCTTCTGATTACCATCACTCCCTTCACAGAACTCCTTACCCTACAACTTTCAATCAGCAGGTCTATACACTCCCTCCCTCCCTCTACCTTTGTGTGTCGTGCTTAGTATAATCAAGGTCAGTTTTTATAGAGTTCGTAGAAGTTTGTGGACTTCAAATATGTATGTTTGTTGATATTGTATGTGCAGGAGGATATAAGAGTGCAAACAGGCTATTCACCAACAGCAGCATCCTCGGCTTCCTTTGGCTACCCCAACTTCATGGTATAGGAACTTACTTCTCTGTTCTTTTTTTAAATATTTATTTATAGAATTGATAAACCTAAATTTCATTCTAGTAAAAATATTTGTGTTCTCATCTTGTGATCATGTGTATCAATATTAACATGAACTGTGCATCTTGAATGATGATATAGCTAGCTAGATTAGCACTACCGGTGAGGAAAATTTAAAGAAATAGAACAAGTTTAGTTGCAACCAATTGCATTTGCATTAGCGTTTAGAAAGTAGTCCTCTCCATCATTATCCAAGCCTTGCTCAATTCGAATTAAGTTATAAAGGACAAGCTTCCAATTTCAAAATGAATTCCCGTGTCGTATAAGCGCTTTTCGAGGGGATCTTATTAACTCCTTTGGAAGCTTAATTTTTTTTTAAAAAAAAAAACAAACAAAAATCGAAAGCTTAATTTGTTTAGTTATTCATATCCACAAACCCTAGTTACTTGCCTGTGAAAGATGTAAGAATCCACACCATCTCATATGTGGTCATTATTAAAGAAGCAGATAGTGTTGCAAGAAGCAGGAGCTTTAACTAATTATATAGTTTTGCATATTGCTGTTCTTTTCTGCAATATGTCTTGTCTCTATATAATACCATCAGTTTTACTTGGTGTTGCAGATGGGACTGGGTGATTATGATAGAACGAATATCAGATATGGTGGTGATTTTCAACCCCCAACTGCGGCAAGGTACTTAATTACCTCTGCTATTTAATTTAATTCTCGATCAAACAAGGTTTTTTTTTTATATATATATATATATATTTGGAACAAGTTCTAGATTTTCATGTCTTTCCTTGGAAGTTTGCTCAACCTTAGCTACACTACACTAGCTAGGTTTCTTATTAATCTATATGTTTACAATTTATTTACCTCAGTTGGAACTCCGGGCATAACATCTATGAGGCTCAACATTATGCACAAGCAAATGCAACTAGACACCCTTTGCCTCTGCAAGTTGAGGTGTTGTTTTCATCCTTCGTAAATTTCTACAATAAGATTCTCAAACTAGGATTTTAATGTGATAGATAATGTCTTGATATCAATCACTCTCGTGTTTCCATTAATAGGACACGCCGCAAAAACACAGCAAGAAACACCGAAGTAGCTCGATGGGCTCAAGCAGTCAAAATTCTGAATCAAGAGATACACAAGAACTAGATTTGGAGCTCAGATTGTCAATATAACGAGCCATTTTCTGCCAATCAAATGAAAGGAATCTCATTTCATGCTCTTAAGTGTTAATTGGAAGTTAATGATGACTGGCTGGGCTTTGGTAAACTGCACACAAGGTAGGCAGTGGTGATGAACGAGTCTGAACTTTCATTTGGAAGGAATTTATGTAATTGAAGATGGGTTCACTTTCTGCATAAGAAAATGAGATTTTCTTCTTGTTTATAAAGTGTCAAAGAAATGAGAAAATCATAGTAATTGTGCAGAATCCTTCCTTTGGTTCAGGTCTAGCAGCCAGCATCTAAGAAATCATATAGTTTCCTTGACTGAAACAAATCTAGTTCATTGGATGTCGAATGTCTCTATTCTCTTACCCCCCACCCATTGTTCAGTAGTTCTAACTTAAAGAAGATACAAGAGAGATTAATAAGGACGAAAAATGGTACTAAAAGGGAGATTAATCAGAGTTGTCCATTGACGAAAAAGTGATGGGCAACCTTGGAATCTCCACATAGTTTCTTTTCATGATTTTATGTATCATCATCAAGGCCGGAAATTAAGCACGGTATTAATTAATTGACTATAACATTAATTTTGATGATGGTGCACTAGCTAGGTGGGTGAATAGATGACAGTTTTGCTTCTAACTTCCAAATTCATTAGGTGCTAATAGAGGGTTCAATTCAATGAGACATAAATATTTGAAACCAGGGAAGTGCATGTTGCGGCTACTAGCTAGTGCAAATGTTTAGAACCTAGCTATTCCCCATTCCGTATGTCATATCAGAACTAAATTCCAGACTTTCTTGTCTACAAACTATAATATATGCACCTCTCAACCGAAAATCAAGCTCAGCTGTTAGGCGATTTGCTGCTGGAATCAACTTCTAGCTCTGTGGTTAAAGAAGTATTTGATATTTATCTACTTAGATTTAATTTCATGATACTTTTTAACAATAGAAAGGAAGCAAAATTTAGAAGGGGATTGTCTCACACCCCTTTCCTCTTTCAAGAAGCTACTGTGTCTTCCCTGCTGATCTGTTTCACAGGAAGGACCCATTCAAAGTTCTCTTCTATTTTAGTTTTATTTCTGTTGAAGGGAGGGCAATGAGGGACGTTAATGGTTAATGTACAAAACACATAAATTTATCAATTGAGGCTAGCTTTAGGATATATGCCACCTATTTGGAAATCGTTTTGTTATAAGCACATGAGTTTCCATGGAGGCATTTTGTTCGTAAAATACTGGGTAAATATTTCAATTTATTTTTATATAAGTCTTCGGTACGTGCTTACGTTTCTAATTTTATTTATTATATCCTTGTATAATATCCAATTCTTCAATATGTTCTTTTATTATTTTTTCTATCCAAAATGATAAAATTATATTTTTCATTAGTTATATAAGAATATAATAGAAATTTTTCAAAATTGCTCAAAAATATTTTTTAAAAATAAAAAATTCAAACTTAATCAATCATAATTTTTTTTTTAAAATAAAGATTTTATTTTTTTAATAAAAACCAAAATTATATTCTTGTAAATCTCAACGATATTTTTAGAATGAAAAATGTAATTATATCGATTTGGGTAGAAAAATTTAATATAAACAACTCTTCTAGAACTCTTTTTCCCCCAAAAACCAAACTAAAATAAAAAGAACATAAAAAAATGCTCTCAATAAAAAACCCTCCCCTTCTCCCAACCAAGCCCCTTGCAAGATTCTCGATCAAACCTACCTTCCCCAATCTCACCTCTCAAACACCTGCAAACACTATTATCAACCTCGAGACATTTCAATTTTTTTATTTCTTGATAATTAAGTGTGGAGAGGTGTAATATTTTTTATTTTAAAAAGGTGAGCCTTCTTACAGTAAATATATTTGCTATTTTTTTACTTTACTCTTGATACCTACGAGGAAAGAAAAAAAATATAAACTTATCAATGTACTTTGCTATCTTATCTCCCTTATCCCTAATATAAATTTCTGCAGCCGGTCAAATACAAAAATAAAGATACAAATCGCAAGAGGAATTTCCCTGTGGAAAGATTGAAGCACGCCACCAATTAATTCATCTTTCATCAAACAAAACAAGGTAATTGGACATCGATAACTCAAATTTTAAATATATTTTTGTTTTGTTTTGAGATGTTTATTAAGAATTTGATGAGGTTTTTATATAATTCTACTATTTTTGCTCTTTTATTTCCTTAGATTTGCTAGTTCTACGAATTATTTTTTGAATTCTTGTTATAGTTATTTTTTTCTAATTAATTAGATATATTTTATTGGTTTATTTTGATTATACTTGGATTTTTTTATGTTTTGTTTTTAGCAAAGCCACCAAAATTATCAATTTTTTTGTAATGATATATGTTTTGATTTTTTAAGTTGAACCATGAATCTGCATTGATTAGTGAGCAGCCTCTTATTAGAATCGACATTGTTCATTTAATTAGAGATCCAAGCAATCGTTCTCAAATTTGGGAATACTCGGTTAATCAACAAGATGAAATTCGAAGGGCATATATTAATTTGGAGCCATATCAACCTTTGATGTCTCATTGGTTTAAAAGTTATTCGTGGCTTGAATATTCGGAGAAAAATATTGCATTTTGTTTCCCTTGCTATTTATTTCCAAGTAAATCATCTGGAAAGCCAGGATGAGACATATTTACTGTTAAAGGATTTAATTGTTGAAAGAAAGTTAATGATGGGGAACGGTGTGCTTTTTTTACTCATATGGGAAAAGGTCCAAATTCAGCTCGTAGATTTGCTACCAGGTGCTTGAAAATTTTGAAAAATCACTCATGTCATATTGAGAAGGTAGTTAAGAGGCAAACTACTCAAGAAATTCTAAATAATCGATTGCGTATTAAAGCTTCAATAGATATTGTTCATTGGCTCACATTTTGAACATGTGCTTTTAGAAGGCATGATGAATGTCCAGAATAAAAAAACCGAGGTAATTTTCTTGAAATGATAGAACTTTTAACATCATACAATGAACAAGTAGGTGCTCTTGTTTTGGGTAATGCTCCACAAAATGCTAAATACACCTCACATCAAATTCAAAAGGAAATTTTGCATGTCTTTGCTAGAAATGTACAGTCTTCAATTCGTCATGAGATTGGTGATGCAAGATTTTGTTTAATTGTTGATGAAACTTGAGATGAATCTGGAAGAGAGCAAATGACCCTTGTTATTAGGTTTGTTGATAGAAGTGGATTTATACGAGAACGATTTTTGGATATAATTCATGTCAAAGATACAACTGCTTCAACTCTTGAGGAAGAGATTTTTCCTTTGTTTTATCTCATCACAATCTTGATGTTTAAAATATTAGAGGACAAGGGTATGATGGTGCTAGTAATATGCGTGAAGAGTGGAATGGTTTGCAAGCTTTATTCATTAATGATTGCCTTTATGCATATTATGTATATTGCTTAGCTCATCAATTACAATTAGCTCTTATTGTTGCAGCTAGAGAAATATCTTATGCTCATACTTTCTTTTAGAATTTGATTTTTATTATTAACATTGTTAGTGCTTCTTGTAAGCGTAATGATGAATAATGGGCTTTTCAAGCAGCTACAATTGAACATTTAGCTGATATTGGTGAGATTAAAATGGGTAAAAGAGGTAATCAAGTAGGTGGTTTGTAACGACCTGAAGATAGCAGATGGAGTTCGCACTTCAAATCAATTTGCAGTTTGATAAAAATATATGGGGTAACTTGCTTGGTTCTTGAAAACTTTGCTTTAGATGGATCTACTTATTCTCAACGTGGTGATGCGACTTTTTCATTTAAGTTGCTAATGTCATTTGATTTTTTGTTCATCTTACATATATTGAAGAATATTATAGGAATTATTGATAAGCTTTGCCAAGCCCTGCAACAAAAATCTCAAGACATTTTAAATGTTATGCATTTGGTGACTACCACAAAGACTTTAATTCAGAAGTTAAGAGAAGATGGTTGGGAAACTTTTTTAGAAGAAGTGACATCATTTTGTAAGCATCAAGACATTGAAGTTCCTGATATGGATGCTTGTTCTTTTAGTGTGGGATGATCTCGCCGTAAAAAAAAACAGTAATAGTTGAACATCACTACCGAGTTGATATATTTACAGCTATTATTAATCAATAATTGCAAGAGCTAAATAATAGATTCAATGAGCAGGCGATCGAGCTTTTTAAGTTGAGCACAACTTTAGATCCTAGAAATAGCTATAAATTATTCAATGTTTAAGATATATGCTTACTTGTTGACAAAATCTATCATGAAGATTTTTCTGACCAAGAAAAAATTCATTTGAGACTTCAGTTGCAACATTATGAGCATGATGTACCAAATCATCCAAAGTTAAAGAACATGTCATCGATTGTTGATTTATGTCAAGGATTGGTTAAAACAGAAAAATCAATACTTTATCCACTAGTTGACAAGTTGATTCGGTTTATTTTGACTCTTCCTGTTTCGACAGCAACTATTGAACGAGCTTTTTCAGCGATGAAGATTGTTAAAACAAGACTTTGCAATCGGATGAAGGATGATTTTCTTGCAAATTATTTGATTGTCTATATAGAAAAAGAAATTGCTGAAAGATTCACAATTGATATGATAATCGATGATTTCTGTTCTATGAAAGAACGACGAGCATAATTAAAATAAATATGTAAGAATCATTCTTTATTCTTTTTTACTTTATTTCAAAGTTTATCAAACATAAATAATGTTTTGCTTTAACTAATGTTTCTTATATATTTTGTATATTTATATTTGATAGGTATAAAGACCAACAATATTAAAATGATGAATATATTATGAAGATGAAATCTTTAACTAATGTTTCTTATATACTTTGTATATTTATATTTGATAGGTATAAAGACCAACAATATTAAAATGATGAATATATTATGAAGATGAAATTAACTTCATTGCTTTGACTCAATTTGGTATTGTTTCATATCTTTTATCTTATATAAAGATCATTATATATTTGTAGTAAGTTATGTGAATAAAACAACATCATGCAATTTTTTTTTAACAACTCATGTACAATAAATTAAAACAAATATTATATCTTATTATATTAATAATCCTAACTTCGCCCCTAACCTCGTACATAAATCACCATGCACCCTCACCTTTTTAAACATCCACAACATTCTCCTCACTCCCCTGTTAAACCGAGCTTTCAAAAACCAGTTTTTTAGCCCACATACAACACCCTGAACAACAAACACTTTTCTAACACACCTCCCCTGTCCTTTGAATTCTCAAAGTTCTACTTTGAACGACTCCCATCTTGGATATATAGGCTACAATGACCTCAAAAAGACTTTTTCAAAGATTAGTTTCGTCACTGGTCTCTTTGTTTCCAAGAAAAGACATCAAGAGGAAGACGATTTGGTTTTGTTTCTTTCCTCTCCCCTTTAAAAGAAACAAACATTTGCAATAGCATGAACCTTGTATGGTTTGATTCGTTCAAACTTCATGCAAATCCAGTCAGATTTCAACCTCTTCAAGATCCAAAAAAAAAATGCCAAACCACACAACCAAACCTGACCCTAAACCTATGCCCAAGTTAACCTTGAGGGACACTGAAACATTTGTTGAAGTTCTCTCTGTCGCAAAGCCATTAAGAAAGACAGTGGAGTATGAGACTATCCCTGATGATAAGGAATGGCTTTTGAGAAGTTTAGATGGATATATAGCCACAAAGATAAACTATGGTTTTGAAATATGTTAAACAGGCAGTTGGCTTTCATTTCTTGGGTTCAAGCCAAGCAACTATCACTTTCACGGACAAGGAGTCTATGGAGAAAGAACTGAAAGATGTTTGCTCTGTTATGAAAAACTCCTTAATTCGTTTCAAACCGTGGGAACAGAAGGTTAAAGCCATAGATCAGATTTGTTTGGGTGTCCATTCTGGGACTACCGTTGGTAGGTTGGAACCGCAAATGTATTGAGACAATTGTTATGGGCGCAGGGAAGATGGTAGGATACGACATTACCAGTGTTAGTCAAGGTTCGCTTATGAGTAAAGGTGTTACTAAACACGACTTCTTTTGTGACCTTAAGCGAACAGATATCGCTGATTCTTGACGGCGACTGAGTAAAGGTGTTACTAAACACGACTTCTTTTGTGACCTTAAGCGAACAGATATCGCTGATTCTTGACGGCGACGAATATGAAATCTTAGACAACAAATTGAATCCAGATTTTAGTCCCCTGTTTACTACAATCAAGCACTCAATGGATGCATCCGGTACTCGCGTCTCAGATGAGGAGTCCTGCAGTGAGAATAAAAATTCAGAAGGGTACAAGGTGGTAGTTGTACAACAGATACAGTTTTTGCAGAGCATAAGGAGGTGGGTATGGAGAGTGACTCTTCTCTCCTCTGTCTAGGCCACGCTGGACAAATGAGCTGCCCGGATCACACTGACACAGCTTTCAAATCCTTTTGCTTGTTTCCCGAAATTAAGGGAAAGTACACGCACAGTTTGCAGACGAAAGATAAGCAAATGTCCATTGCCCCATAGTAGCCGTCCTTTGTTCTGTCATGCTATGATAAATTTATGGCAAACACACAAGAGGCAAGGGATAGAGACAACAGTTCAGATGATTCAATTATTGAAGTGGGCCTTACCAAAAAACATGTTACAGGTCATAACACCTCTTCAACCCAAGAAACAAGTCTTGTTAATAAGCCCGTGAGGTCATGTGCTACAGGCCTTAACATCTCTTCAGCCCAAGAAACAAGCCTTCTTCTAAGCCAATGAGACCCAAGAACTCAGACCAGCTTTACAACAAGCGACTTGTGCCCAAATATTCCTACAATAAGAGGAAGAAAGTGAAGAAAGATGGATGTGTTTTGGCTTCTGATGTGATGGCATATCAGCTGAAGATCTTGAGTTACCTGTAACAAATATATCCGATCATCAAAAGGATACATCTCTGAAAGACACCAGCTTATCCCCTGTTACTAGGTCAGCCGCAGATGAAAGAGAAGAAAGGAATCCTAACCATGCCTCCACGGAAGAAGAGGTTAGGGGTACAGAGGTTTGTTTACCAGCCTCGTTGAATACTCAGTGCAGTCAGCAGGGTTCTTTAGATGCGAAAAGGAAAAACAACGCTGCTAGAAGCAAAACAAGGAAACTGAAAATGTTGACAGCAAGTGGCAGGGTAGCTAATACAACCAAATAAAGTGTTCCGTAGACTCCCTCAGTTTGGGAATCCAGCAAGGGAATGTTCGGTATCAGATAACTTGCAATAATAATCAAGCTGACGGTTTTGATAAAGAAAAAGAGTTTCAGGAAATGATACAAGATGCAGTTACACTGGGTCTGGGGAATCCTCGGGATCTCACAGCGTATGAAGATGGAATCTGGAGCAATATTGACAGAGAAGTGGATGAATGGACATCGATCAACCAACTGTAAGTGATCCGTTTTGCTCAGCATGCCTCGTTTTGGTTTTTAGTTATTCTCTATTAATATCTTAGCTTGGAACAGTTGTGGTTTAGATATGTCTAATAAACACAATTCCATCCAGAATAGGCTAATAAATTGTAATGTGGGAATTGTTCTGACTCTTTCATCAGAAATCTATGAAATGTTGTAAATGTTAAATAGGCTTCCCTGTAGGCAAATCAGGAGGAATAATTGTGATGTGGGATAGTTCTATCTTTGAGGTGGATAGCATTGAATTTAGGGGGCAGTGGATTTATTCATGCGGCACAAATGTTTAGTCTTCCTGTATGGTAGTTGGTGTCTATGTAGCATCTTACGTGTAAGAACGTGCTAAATTATGGGAAGACATTACTATTCTTAAGTTTGCTTTTGAATTGTCAATGGTGGTGTTAGGTGACTTCAACGAAACCCTTTACTCTTATGAGAGAAGTAGTGGTTACCTCAATCATTCAGGTTCAGCATCTTTTCACAGCTTCTTATCTGACTGTGAATTGATAGAATTCAATCCACATGGCAATCGTTTCGCTTGGTACAGGGGTGGATACATGAGCCGCATTGACAAGGCTTTTGCCACTCTAGATTTTCATCTTTAGTTCCAGACTTTAACTCTCTGCTGTTATTCGAGGGGACCGTCGGATCATTGTCAACTGCTCCTTGAAAACTCTAAGGTAGACTGGGTTGCCTCTTGGTGGGCAATCCGAGTAGGCTTTCTACTTGGAAACCAGTGTTGTCTTCTATCAAAGCTAAGTTGAGTACTTGGAAAAGGAAGATTCTAACATGGTTGGGAGGATATGTTTTAAGTTTTTTACCTCTATATTATATGTCTATTTTTCTTTTTCCTATGTCAAAGGGTATTATCAATGCCATATCTTATATCAATCACTTTTTTTTTGTGGAATGGTATTTCAAACTGTCATGCTATTTGCAAGGTGGCTTGGCATAAGATCATCAAGTGTAAATCTTTTGATGGTCTTGACTTGCGATCTTTGCACCATAAAAACTTGGCTTTGCTCTTTAAATGGTTCTAAAGTCTAGACAAATGAGTGGTAGGAGGCTGGCAAGACTTTATCCTTCGAAAATATCAGCCAAATTTTGCAAATGGACTTTCTGTGTTTGTCGGTTCTCTTTCCCAAACTTGGCGTGACATGGTGTCGACTATCTTCACAAATGAAAGCATAATGATTCCTCTCAAGTCTAACATTGGGCTCAAGGTGGGTGATGACAACAACATTTGGACCAATTCTTGGCTAGGTACTGCAACCCCTCTTCAGATCTTATTTCTTAGACAATATAATCTCTCTCTGCAGCAATCAATAAGCCGATGTGTATTACCTGGCTGATAATTCAGTCAACCTGTCTTGGAAGAGAAGTCTTCGGTCACGTGAGCTTTGTATGTGGGAAAGCTTATTTGTAGAGGTGGAGTGTGGTCTAGTCTTCTCTAAAGGTGAAGACATAAAGGTATAAATATTTCATAATTTCGACACTTACTCAGTTTTTTTAGGATGCTAATTGCTAGATAGCCTCTCTGCTTCAGGGGATCCTTCCTTTTCCATTTTGCTTTGGAAAGGTTTTGCCCCTTTATCAATCGACGTGTTCATATGGTTCCCGCTTAATGGAGTCTCAGCACAAAGGGTTTTTAGCTGAGAGGGAGATTATTAACTATGAAGATGCTCTTTGTCCTTTTTATTTTATTGTAAGGAGATTTGGACTATAAATCACCCTTTTTATCAGTGTATTATTACGTGGAATTTTTGGGGTAGATTCATGCATTGGTTTGGATGTTTAGGTTGTCTGCCCAAGAGCTCAAATCATAATCTACAGGAATGGCTCAAATCAGTCAGAGATAACTTTTAGTGCCAGGCTATTACTCTTCTCTACAAAGGCTTCTATTAGTCTATCTGGATAGTTAGCAATCGTCTCATATTTGGGTCCAAAACTCCAGACTAGGATATGATTTCGACCTTACCTATAAACACTTAACAAAAAAAATAAAGCTAGAAACGACTTCACCGTTGTTGTTGATTTCTGTATCAGCAATGACACAGTTTTCCCTGCTGATTTCTGGATCAGCAGCAACACAATTTTCGCTGCAGATTTTTTAATCGGCAGCAACACAATTTTCATTACTAATCTCTAAGTCGGCAGCGACACCTTTTTTTGTTGCCGATTTCCGAATCGGCAGCGACATAGTTTTCGATGCTGATTTTCGAGTCAATGACGATTGGGTGCGCTGACGAATCCATGCGTTTTGTAAAACCTAACAAATCTTGTCTTTGGTTGAGCCATACTAGGAAGAATTAAGGGGTGAAAAACTGGCCAACTTTGGAGGAAAAAAAATGTAAATCCCAACGGGAACTTGAATAAAAGGCCAACCAACACTAAACAAAATTAAAGGGACCAAACTGGTTTCCTCTTAAAAGGCCTTCAGAAGGGGGAAAACTGGTTTCTCGAATAACTTAATGAGGGATAGTGATAAGGTAGAACAGCCCCCAAACACCCGGCACACTTATAAAAGCTATAAATACAAGGAGAGAGAAAGGGTGACCCTTCCTCTTCCTACAGACTAGCTGTATGTGTCCAGCTGCATGCTTTTGCTCCTCTGCCCCTTCTCCACAGAAAACCGGACCCAATCTAGCTGCATGCCCCCTCCATTAAATGTGTTAGCTAAAGAAGACCTAGAGAGTGAGGTTAGTGACTGAAATCATGGAAGGAGGAAAGGTGTAACAGGCCTGTTAAGCTGCAGAAGAAAAGAACAAGAGAAAACCAGATAGAAAAAGAAAGAGATACCTTTGAAACTACACTTAGAACCTGTAAAAAAAGACATAAGGTAAGACCCATTTCATCTCTTGACTAAAAGATACCTCACGATTTGGACAAGGAGAAAAAAGGAGAAAGAAGAACCTAGAGGGCTGGTTAGACAGCAGGTGAGAGAAGGAAGAAGTTGGACACAAAGAGATGAACAGACCACCAAATCCCTTCCTAAAGTTATTGAAAACCGTGAGGTATGAACTAGAACACTTCTCCACTGTTCTTTTGACTTTGGGAGTGAAAAGAAAGAAGAAAACCCTAAGCAAATGGCCTAGGATTCTTACATCAGCTGTTGAGGAAATCTAGATTAGAAAGAGGGACAAAAACAGGGCTGAATAGGGGGACTTAATTCCAGAACACTTAACAAAGGAAATGAACAATTTTGAATGCATAAACTTAGAGAGATGGCTGACCAAAGTGAGGGTTGGACAGAACATGGATTAAAAGGATAAAATGCTAAGATCATCCTTGTTAGAGTTGCTCAATTATGCGAAGCCAAAACATAACTTATGCTTGTGTTTATGACAACATTTCTGCATATATGAATGATGAAATTATGTGAAAATATGGTAAAAAGTGTTATGAACATAATTGTACTATCATTTGAGCCTAAGAAGCATATGGAAATAAGAATTGAATTCACTCCATGTTGATGCCTTGAGTTTGTGTGTGTAATGGATGAACTTGTTTAATTAGGAAGCAAAAGGTTATACGTATGAGTATGATATGTTGCTCGCTATACTATTGTGTTAAACTTGATGAAATGCATGTGAAAGATTGGATGAAAGAGGCATATATGCTTCGGTCAAGAATAGGAACTTTGATGAAATCTAACATGATGAACCTATATAAGTTGGTATGAAATAACATAAATGTGGGACTTGTTTACGTATAGTTGAATTGCTACAAATTGTATTGATGAATTTTAGATAATACCATTGAGGACTTAAAGTGATGTTGGAAAGGATGAATTGGGGAAAACGTTGCTAAATGAACATGTGTTGATATTTGTGTTGTTTGGTGATGAGTAATTAATGAAGTGTGATTCGTTGAGGTTCTAGACCCATCTAGGGTGAGAAAAATTGGTAGAGGGAAGCCTAGTGTAAGCCTAATGCTTGGCTAAAGGGAAGGAGTGAAACCAGAAACAATTTCATCGCCGCTATTGATTTCTGAATCGGTAGCGACAAGGGTTGCGTTAATGATTTCTAAGTCGGCGATGACTCAATTTCGTCAATAATTTATGCGTCAACCATAAACCATATGCGCTGACGATTTCAGCGTCAACTGGGAAACTATGTTGCATTGATGATTTCTGAGTCGGTAACGACTCGGTTTTCATCAATGATTTCTGAGTCAGCAGTATCCAAGATAGGCTGATGATTTCCACCAAGTACATTGTTCTCAGCGAATTAGTTCTCGATGCTTGATTGTGGAGTCAGCAGCAAATTAGTTTCGCTGTCAAATTGTGGAGTTAGCAACGAATTAGTTTTCACTGCTGAATTGTGGTGTCAATAGAGAATCAGTTTTCGCTGTTGAATTGTGGTGTCAGCAGAGAATCAGTCTTCATTGCAGAATTGTGTTGTTAGCAGCAAATCAGTTTTCATTCTGAATTGTGATGTCAGCAGCGAATCAGTTTTCGCTGCTGAATTGTGGTGTCAGCAGCGAATCAGTTTTCGATGTCGAATCCTATGTTCCAGCGAATCACTTTGCTGACATGTTTGTGTCACCAGTAAACCAATTTCACTGACAATTCTGTATTCTAGCGAATCAGTTCGCTGACGAATCTACAGCACCAGTGAACCAATTTCGATGACGAAGTTCTGCGACAAATTACATAACAGAACTGGTTCAATGATTTAAATGATTGTATTGTATGATTGTAATATATAAACGCTAGAATGTGAACACGTGTGTTCTTAAAATTTGTATGGTGATGAGTTGTTTGATTACTGAAATGCAAATGAACTGATTTGTGACCATTGATGTGTTAGGTGATGCGACCGGGATCCGACCCGCGACCGGACAAGGACATCCCATGGAAAGAGTAGGTAGGTGATTTCCACCCCCTTCTTACATAACATTAGTTTTTGAAGTGAATTTATTACAAATGATCCATTGTTGTGTTTTATGGAATGCTAAACTATCACGAATGGTGTATGAGCATTATAAAGGATTTATTATTGTATTATAATGAATGTTAATTATCACGAATGGTTGTATAAGTATTACAAAGGATCTATCATTGCATTATACTGAATGTTAATGGTTACGAATGGTTATATGAGTATTGTGAAGGATTTATTATTATGCATACATAGTGCTAAATTGTTGCAAATTTTTGTATAAGTATTACGAAGGATCTATCGTTGTATTATGCTGAAGGTTATTTGTCACGAATGTTTGTATGAGTATTGCGAAGGATCTATTATTATGCAGACGTAATGCTAAATTGTTATGAATTTTTGTATAAGTGTTACGAGGGATCTATTGTTGTATTATATTGAACATTGACTGTAATGAATGGTTAGATAAGTAATACGAAGGATCTACTATTGTGTTATACTATATGCAAAACTGTTACAAATTGTTTGTTCGAGAATTACAAATGATCTATTATTGTGTCTACTGAATGTTAAACTATTACGAAATGTCTGTACATGTATTACAAAGGGTCTACTATTACGTTATAGTGGATGTCAAATTGTTATGAATCATTTGAATATGCATTACAAATGATATATTATCATGTTATAGTGATTCCATAAACCGCCTATGGAATGTTTGATTGGCTAATGATTAACTTCGATTAATGGCATCCTAGAAAGATGACTAACCTTACTCAACTCATGATCTGACTTGATAGTTAACACCCGTGCAACGACCGATAATTTACCATGATTTGTGCAACCATCCCATAATGGTTCGTCAGAATCTTTCAAAAGATTAAAAAAAAAAAAAAACATGGCCGCATCCGCATTAAGTTCTTCATTTACAATTGGACATTGACTGACATGACACTAACTCATTCCCATAAAAAAAATATAATCCTATAAGGATTATACAACTCCATACACATTACTAACACTAAAAGTTGACCCAACCATCCTTTCTACCATGGTCTCGTAAGGAACATATGGTTCTCCGTGTGCATACCAACACAAGTATTGGTCTATGAACCCTTTTTGTAGAAGATGCATTGTTACAACATTTGAATCGAGAAATTTTTTATTTTTACATCTCTTGTATGGACATCTAATACTGTCTCCACTAATATTTCTTGGATTAGATATTATGTAATTAATAAAACCCTAAACCTCATTATAGTAATCCATCCTCCGCAATCCTTTGAGTAAATTTTGATACATCCATGAACGATCATCCATCACTTCTATCAAACATATATAAAACAATGATGGCAACATGTATTAATTAACTACGTTAACTAAATAAATTTACAAAAATATTGGTTTATCTTAAGATTATTCAATCTATTTTAATACTTGTTTTAATTCATTATCAATTATCTACGTAGATGCAATTTTGTACATATTTAAGGAAATTACAACTCGGAAATGAAAGGAATCCATTAAACAAGTCATTATTTATTCATCACAAAACATCTAAGTTAGTAATTCGACATAAATTTCAATAATTTACAAACAAATATAATTTTACAAAATCTTAAACAAACCATAACATGTACAAATTATAAATCCATACAACAAGTTTGTTTAAGAAAAAAACAATAAAACAAGTAAACACCCAAACAAAATATATATACTACAGAAATATGCAAAAAAAATAAAATAACATTTTAAAATTATGTTCAAATTTAAAAAAGATAGATTTGCTTACTTAAGGTGGAGAATCCTTAAAAAAATTTCAATCGGAACACAAATGCTAAGAAACTAAGTGTTATGGTGGCTGAAAAAGTTGTGGGAGGTTGAGTTATGTTGAGATTGAAGGGGGGTTGGTTGTTTTGTTGCACAAAAAGTTTCTACAAAAAAGAAGTAGAAATGGGGGAGGGGGAGAGGAGGGTCGAGCGCCAGATCATATATTAAATATTATCGATCGATTTATCGATGGAATTATTCCGATGGTGACTTCGTCGACACTTCTGTTGATATCAATGTCACGTCACTGTACAATTTGCAAGAGAGAGATGTTTTGTTTTGTTTTAAAAATTAAATAGTTTTTTTTTTAAAAAAAAGACATCAGTTTTTCTTTAAAAGCAAAATAGGTGTTAATTAAATACTATTTTACATTAAAAATAGTTAAAATAGCTATGCTATTCCTAACAAACATATAAAATAATCTAAAATAAATTGTTGCCAAAACACAAAATATTGATGTTGAAACCTCAAACATGTTCGACTTTAATTTATCTAATACTTGTCTAACAATGCCACATCCGATATTAGATTCTTTGAATGAGTACAAACATATTCCAACTGATGACTTCTCTTAAAGTTAGCTA
>Ga0325411_1001938_pt1 | contig 23199 bp, 16 predicted proteins | sample PopdelMetagenome_13_FD_206181 | JGI IMG/M metagenome (GOLD analysis project Ga0325411, IMG submission 206181) | Populus deltoides microbial communities from Bellville, Georgia, United States - Xylem-PdIQD-R4 | ecosystem: Host-associated > Plants > Phyllosphere > Stem > Wood/Secondary xylem... | reverse complement strand
ATGTCAATCAAATAAAAAAAGGTGGGAATGGTGGGGGTGAGTGAAATTAAAGAGAATGAAAGAAAAACTGGTGATAATTATTCAAGAAGTGAGAAAGCCTACTCAATTGGCTAAAGTAAGTTTCCAAGTAATAGCAAGTTATACTCAATTGATTGAAATCTAAAATACAAGGGCTTATTTGACCAAATAGATAATAGAAGGGCTCTTCTGATGAATTTGTGAAAACAAAGAGTGCAAATTGTGAGTTTGGGCAATCTTTAAAACATCAATGTAATTGTTTCTCGTAAAACGTGCAGGTGGATGCTGTGAAGCATGACATTGATGACTTAGAGACGATTGTTGAACCTGTAATGGAAAAGCATGTGCAGCAAAACTCTCAAGGAAAGTGAAACAGTGAAGACATCATCAATTGCCTTTGTAACTGCAGTACTGCTAATAAGTACTAACACAAGCAAAGTATATGTTTCTTTTCAATCAAGAAATGAATCTACACATGGAACATGGATCTTCTCTGTAATTATGAAATCATTCATATTTGAGAATGGTTATCAGATAATGTTCATTTTCAGAATAAAAGCTAACGGTAGAATTGGTAAACTTGTAAGCAACTGCAGATAATTATAAAATCAAAACCCCAGATCTGAAACAAAGAAAAAAGAAAAAAAAAGTCCCAGTGTAGAGAATTATCTCTTCAAGATAGGGAATGGTATTATATTAACCAGAGTAATGTTTTCTTCTAGCACTTGTAGCCTACAGAAGAACCAGTTGAATCAAAAATCATGTCGGCCAAGAAATGATATTCAAATCTAATGGGTGATTAACCAAGGTGGTCAATAAATAGCAGAATGTACTGAAACTGATTGTTTTCAGCCACCAGACAAACAAATATGCTGCAGTATCGAAGTAGGATTGGCTTTGTCAACCACTCACTTCAGGGTTTCTTTTTTGTTATACAGGGAATAAACTGAATCTTGAAACAGTAAAGTGTTAGATTCGTAGGAAAGAAGGTTGATGCAAGTATAAAAAACATCAGGAAAGGAACAACTGCTGTGTATGTCCTACCTAAAACATTAAAAGAAAAAATATGTGATGCTTTTTTCTTCTTTTTTTTGCTTTTCGGAATTTATTTTTTTTCAATGTAACATTCTCTACAATTACAGTAAAAGTACTAAATCAAAGGATTCGAAACTAAACTTTAAAACAGAACAATAAGTCTAATCCAAAATTTTTGTTGAAGTTTATTTTGATTTATAAGTTCTTTTATTTTTTTAGATCCCTCTAAGAAAGACCTACCTGAAAACAACAATAGAGAAGGAAAATAATTAGTTATCATGATTCTAGCCACAAAAATGATCAAATGGTGGTGGTTATTGGCATTTAAATTGCCAGAAGAGTAAATCAAGTCTTAAATCGAGGCTTGGGAAAATTTAGGGTCTCGGATTGATTTTTTGTTTTTTGAACGACACAAGTGGGTTTGTTGAGTTGTGTATGTTGTTTTTCAGGTGTTTTCAATTGAAAATAGGTTTTTTTTGGTCTAAAAAACAAAAGACAAGTTTCTGCCCAGTTTCCAACCAAGCACGACTGGCAGAATTTGTGCCCACAAGCCTGAAGCTGGTAACAGTCCTCAAACTCACACAGGCAAATAGGGCAGGCAATGTTATCACCTTCATATCGATTGACAGATCTATTAACACTGACAGACCGTGCATAGTTATGAATCATCTCCTCCACTCTAAGTCTCAGATCCTTTTTTCCAGTCAAAGAGATAACATGTCGCCTTGTATTAAGCATAAGTTCAGCCTCAGGGAGCTTCTCTTTGAGCCCAAGCAATTCAGGACCAAACTTCTCCACCACCTTCTTCACAAGATCATTCGGCATGGCTCCACCTCAAAGACGGATATCTGTTTGCTGCTTATCACGGAATGCAAGTTCCCATTTGTTGCTGCACTGACTTCATGAGCATGATGCCATCTCTGGAGGAAAGAAGCTGCAGAACAATTGGGGTGAGGCTACCATGATTTACTGTCTTTCCATTCATCAGCTGCTCCAGGAGCCTTTCAACTCTGCTACAGTCTTTGTTGCATTAGCAGGTATCTGCACTCTATAAAAGCCATTCTCATTACTTTCTAAATTGCAGCGGACACCTGCATAGTCAAATTTGTTTGCACAAGATTATTAGGTTCAGGAAATAATAAATAATTGGCATTTCTTGTATTAAATCATAGGGTTAGGTTAAACAATATGAAAAAAGAAAAGAACAAGGACTAGTGTATCCCAAAAGAAAGATGCTTAAGATCCACAATCCTAGGACCAAAGTGAGTGTCATCCATCCAAAGGATATTTGTAGAGTTTCCCTATTTCCCTGAAGCTCAACGTTTTGTCCCATGCATATGCTTGAAATTCCAAATCAGTTCTGACATGAACCAGCCATAATTAACGATACTTATTCACAGAAAATTTGATTGTCAATCTCAAGATCCTTTTGTTACCAGGAAAAAAATTAATAAATAACAGCTTTTAGAGAAGATGATTTCAAAATGATTACCAGAACAGATTCAGTATAAATTATTAGATCATTAAGTCAAGAAAACAATTCACATAACCTCAATACAGAATATCAGATCATAATAAACTAGATATGTATTCAAAGAACACTTAATTGTCAAAGCTTTCAGAAAAGATTATTTAAAATTTAGCAGGTTAGATCTGTGCAAAGAATTTATCCATTCAGTTAAAAAAGAACAAGAAAACAATTCAGCTTTAGATATTTCTACCAATTGTTCAGTGCTTTTACAACCCAATACCAACTGGAACCCGCTAACATCCACATTTCATAGTAGCCAAACGAAGAAGCTAAAAGTATTAAAGATACGCAACACTTTCAACCATTTACTTAGGTGAAAAGCCATCCTAAACTCTAAGGTACAATCACCAAAAAATCACCAGCATAAAAAGGCTCTAAAAACCACATCAAATCATAATCACATATCGCATCCAAAAAAAATGATACAAGAATGTGCATAAGCACACTGAATAAGCTTAATGTCCAAAATCAAATCACAATACTCCTATAAAAGAAAAGATCTACAACTATGCTTGAAGTCTGAAATCGAATCAAATCAATCAATGCATATTCCTTTATCATAAAATCAAACATATACACACATTCATTGCCAAATACACTCATCATCATACCTGCTGTGAATGCAACATCTTCAAAATCTCACTCCTAAACCCGTAAATAGGCAACCCATTTTCGACCCTTCTACACTCTCTTGATAAAAATTGAATCCTACTCCAATAATAAAAAAAATTTGCATCTTTCTCCCATTACACTCATCATAAACCCTCATAACCCCCAAGTCACCAATCCCCTTCCCTTCAATACAATCCATCAAACACCTCATTCCCTTCCTAAACTCCTCTAACCTCTTCACAACCCCCTCCATTTCCACCCTTAACGCCTCCTTCTTCATCTTATTCTCATTACAAACCATAACCCCTCTCGGCCTCCTCGAAAAGCTCGCAAATTTATTAATTTCCACAGCCAAAGCTTCAATCTTTCTCTACAATTTCTTTACTACCTCCCCTTCTAACACCTTCTCTACATACAACTTAAACAGACCTCTAATCTTCTCATTCAACTCCCCTTCATTTAAACCAAAATCGGTCACCGGAGTATAGACATGGTCCCCGCCCATAGTGACACTACGGCGGTTGTAGCATCACTCTGGTTGTGGAAAATAGACGAGCGGTGACTGTGGAAGTGGGGTTTGTATAGAATTTGCAGGGTTTAGGGTTACATTGGGAAATAAGGGTTTCGAGTGGCGATTCCGAACGGTTATTACAACGGTAGTTTGACAGAAGTCTGACCATACAAATGAGGGTTTATTTTTAGTATTTGAATAAGTTAATGGATCCCTAGTCTTCACGAACATACACATGGTCAAGATTAAATTAAGGATTTTAGTTGTTTATTTTTCGTTATTTCATGTGCCACGTTATTGTGAATATGAGCTATTTTTCAGTTTTATTATTATTCCTGGAAGGCTATTTATTAGCCATTTCCATTCAATAAAAGCAATTCATTCAATTCAAATACTGTGCACTTTTGTTCTTATTCTTTACAATTGGTATCAGAGCGGTTACATCTGGCCTGTGACAAAGAAATAGATACAAAAGGGAGACATATTTTTGAGTGACTTCAAACTTAGAGTGAGTGAGTGCTTGAGTGCTTCTAAACACAGAGTGAGTGAGTTTGAGTGTTTTTTAACTTAGAGTGAGTGAGTGCTTGAGTGTTTTTAAACACATAGTGAGAAAGAGAGTTCTTAAGGGTCAATTTCAACAATGGCAGCAGAGCCCAGCAATTTTGCATCACCTTGCATTCTGAAATTTGATGGAGACTACGAGCATTGGAACATGCTAATGGAGAATCTCTTGCGTTCCAAAAAGTATTGGAATGTTATTGAGACAGGATATGTCGAGCCTGCATCAGGGAAAATTCTGAATAATGCACAGAAAAAGACATTGGAGGAGACAAAGCTAAAAGATTTAAAGGTTAAAAATTACCTTTTTCAGTCCATCGACAAATCCATTCTGAAGACTATTACTCAAAAAGACACAGCAAAACAGTTGTGGGATTCCATGAAGATCAAATACCAAGGAAATACAAGGGTTCGGCGTGCTCAACTTCAAATCTTTCGCAGGAATTTTGAAGTGCTGGAAATGAAACAAGGAGAAATTGTCACAAGTTATTTTGGAAGAGTTATGCTGGTGGCAAATGACATGCGAAATCTGGGAGAAAGCATATCTGATGAGAAGATTTTACGCACACTTACTGAGAAGTACAATTACATAGTATGCTCCATTGAGGAGTCTAAAGATATTAATCATCTTTCAGTTGATGAGCTGCAAAGTTCATTACTTGTTCATGAACAGAAATTCAAAAGGCATGACACAGATGATCATGCCCTAAGAATCTATGATGACAGATTCTGTGGCAGAGGTCGTGGCAGAAACAATTACAGAAGCCAAGGCCGTGGGGGCAGAACACAAACATTCAATAGAGACATGGTGGAATGTTTCAGGTGTCACAAACTTGGACACTTCCAATACGAGTGTCCAACCATGAACAAGGCAGCTAATTATGTGGAGCTAGATGATGAAGATGAGATGCTGCTAATGTCCTATGTTACATTAGCTAAGAAAACACGGAATGATGCATGGCTCCTGGATTCAGGATGTTCTAATCATATGTGTGGTTATAGAGGTATGTTCTCCTACTTGGATGAAAATTTTCAGCATTCAGTCAAACTTGGAAACAATAGCAGAATGGCAGTAGTTGGCAAAGGCAGAGTAAAATTACTAATTAATGGTATTAAGCATGTTGTTAATGATGTCTATTATGTACTGGAGCTTAAAAATAATTTACTGAGCATAGGTCAACTACAAGAAAGGGGCTTAGCAATTTTAATTAAGAATGGAGTTTGTAAGATTTACCATCCTGAGAAGGGTTTGATCATTCAAACCAGGATGAGTGCAAATCGGATGTTCATCCTACTTGCACAGACTCAAACTCCTGTACATGCACAGGCTCAGAATCAAGAGAATTGGCTTCTTACCAGTTCTAAAAAGAATTGTCTTCTCACCAATTCTAAAAATCACTCAGTGCTATGGCACAGACGGTTCGATCACTTAAGCTACAAAGGCTTAAGAACCTTACAATGGAGAAATATGGTACATGGACTGCCCACCTTCTCGGCTCCCACCATCACCTGCACAGATTGCCTCAATGGCAAGCAACACAAAGAGGTCATGCCCAAACACGGCAATTATAGAGCAAATCAGAAATTGGAATTAATTCTTGCAGACATTTGTGATCCTATTCCCCCGAATCCAACAGTGGCAAAAGGTACATATTATGTTTCATTGATGATTTCAGCCGAAACTCATGGGCATTTCTTTTAGCTACAAAATCCGAAGCTTTCATTTATTTTAAGAAATTCAAAGCTATGGTGGAAAAAGAAACCCTATTGCATATGAAGTGTCTAAGGACTGACAGGGGAGGAGAATTTACCTCAAGTGAATTCAACGAATTCTGCAGCCAACAAGGTATCAAACGACAACTTACCACGGCGTACACTCCACAGAAAAATGGAGTTGCAGAGAGAAAAAATTGAACCATGATGAACATGGTCCGATCAATCCTCTATGGTAAAGGGATTCCAAAACCCTTCTGGCCAGAGGTAGTGAACTGGGCCTTCTATGTGCTCAATCGGTGCCCAACTTATGCTTTGACAGACATCACTCCTCATGAGGCATGGAGCGGAACTAAACCATCAGTAGATCATTTCAGGGTCTTTGGGTGCTTAGCCCATGTTCACATTCCAGATGTGAAACGGAGTAAGCGTGATAACAAAAGCTTTGTGTGTGTACTGTTGGGTATGAATGAGGAGTCAAAGGGGTACAGGTTGTTTGATCCTTTAAACAAAAAAATCATGGTTAGCAAAGATGTGATCTTTGAGGAGGATAAACAGTAGGACTGGGATGTTGCTTATGAAGAACAAATCTTGACAGATTTGGTTTGGGGTGACAGCAAAGGAACACATGAAGATGGTGATGATAGTGATGACAATCATGGGGATGAGAGTGGTGAACGTGAGGCTGAAATCAATGGGGAAGAAGGGGAAGAAAATGAAGAACACAGACACATTATCTGTGAAGATGATGAAAATACCGAGAGAGAAGAAGAAGAAGCTGAGTTAAATGATCCTACGGTGTGTATGCTGCCAGTTGGAAGAATAGGTGAGCAGGTCAATCCTACGGCATGAATGCGGCCAAGTGAACGAAGGGAGATGACAGATGGCGAAATAGATGCTAATCCAATGGTGAGAATTCAGTCTGATAGGGAGAGTGATTAGCTGATATGTGGCGTACATCCAACGACACAAAACATGGCAAACGGAGAAAATGAGCTGCTGACAAGTGGAGACAATCCAACAGCTGACATGCAATCTGACGGGGAGAGTGGCCTGCTGACAAGTGGAAGAAGAGAAAGGGGTTCTCCGGTGTGGATGCAAGATTATGTTACAGGAGAGGATTTATCTGAATATGAGTCCAATATGGCATTAATTATGTCTTCTGATCCCATTTATTTTGAAGATGCTGTGAAAGTTAAACACTGGAGACTTGCTATGGACAGTGAAATTAATGCCATAGAGAAAAACAATACCTGGACGCTCAACAAGTTGCCAGAGGGAGCAAAAAAAATTGGAGTCAAATGGGTCTACAAAACAAAGTACAACGAACATGGGGATGTTGATAAATACAAGGCAAGGCTAGTTGCCAAAGGGTAATCGCAACAACATGGAATTGACTATACAGAAGTCTTTGCACCAGTGGCAAGGATGGATACAGTAAGGATGATTATTGCTCTCGTCGCTCAAAAAAACTGGATTGTTTATCAGTTGGATGTCAAATCGGCTTTTCTGCATGGGGAATTGCATGAAGATGTTTATGTTGATCAACCAAAAGGGTATGAAAAGAAGGGCAGCGAACATCTAGTTTACAAGCTGCATAAAGCGTTGTTCGGGTTAAAACAAGCTCCAAGAGCTTGGTTCAGTCGAATCGAGAGTCATTTTGTCAATGAAGGCTTTCTATGGTGTGAAAGTGAGCAAACTTTATTCACAAAGAGAAGCAGGGAAGGAAAGATTATCATTGTAAGTGTTTACGTTAATGATCTAATATTTACTGGCGATGATACACATGTTTTCTGAATTCAAAAACTCCATGATGAGGGAGTTTGACATGTCAGATTTGGGGAAGATGAGGTATTTCTTGGGAATCAAAGTATTATAGCATTCAGGTGGCACCTACATATGTCAGAAGAAATATACACTAGAGGTGTTGAAGAGGTTTGGTATGATGGAATGCAATGCGGTGAAAAGTCCAATAGTTCCCGGATGCAAAGTCAACAAAGATGAAGGCGGAGCTAAAGTAGATGAAACATATTATAAGCAGTTAGTGGGCAGCCTAATGTATCTCACAGCAACAAGACCAGACATGATGTTTGTTACTTGTCTCATCAGCAGATACATGGCCAAACCTACGGAACTTCATCTACAAGTAGCAAAAAGGGCATTTAGATATCTGAGAGGGACAATAAATTTTGGAATTTATTACAAAAAAGGGGGAAGTGATGAACTACTCTCATTTACGGATAGTGATTATGCTGGAGATATGGAGGATAGAAAGAGTACAAGTGGATATGTTTTTTTGTTAAGCTCAGGAGCAGTCTCATGGAGTTCGAAGAAGCAACCAATAGTGACTCTTTCTACAACTGAAGCAGAATTTATAGCAGCCGCAATGTGTGTATGTCAAGCTCTTTGGATAAAAAGAGTCTTGAAGGAGTTGGGACACTCAAATAATGAGTGCACACAAGTGAAATGTGATAACAGCTCAACTATTAAATTGTTCAAAAATCCGGTGATGCATGGACGCAGTAAGCATATCGATGTGAGATATCACTTTTTGAGAAATCTTACTAAAGAAGGTACAATTGCATTAGTTCATTGCGGAAGTCAAGATCAGGTGGCAGATTTAATGACCAAGCCTTTAAAGCTTGATGCATTTCTAAAACTAAGAACACTGCTGGGAGTCCAAGAAATTACTGATGTAAACTAACTGCATACTGCAGTAAGTTTAAGGGAAGGAATGAAAGGGTTTATTTTTAGTATTTGAATAAGTCCATGAGTCCCTAGTCTTCAGGAAGATATGCATGGTCAAGATTAAATTAAGGATTTTAGTTGCTTATTTTTCGTTATTTCATGTGCCACGTTACTGTGAACGTGAGCTATTTTTCAATCTTATTATTATTCCTGTAAGGCTATTTATTAGCCATTTCCATTCAGTAAAAGCAATTCATTCAATTCAAATACTGTTCATTTTTGTTCTTATTCTTTACAATAAAGGCTTTGTTTTTGGTTTTGGTAATTCCGGTGGTGTTGAAAATGAGGCGATTGACGATATTGGAATTGGTGATGGCGCGTGGAGCAGTGACGGTTGTTGATCATGGTGAAGTTTTCCTAACATAAGAAACTACTCAGCTGTAAAGAGTGTAGTGGCTCTGGGGCGGGTACTTGACTGTTCTTGGGTTTGGCTCGAATGATAAGTGGATTTGTTTTTTATATTATTATTGTTATTATTAATCTCGTTTGAAATTGCGTTATAAATGGAGTTCAGTTAAAATTTAAAATATATATATTTTCAGAATTATTTTAATATACTAATATTAAAAATAAATTTTAAAAAATAAAAAAAATATTATTTTAATGCATTATAAGCAAAAAAAAATAAAATTACTATGAAAATCAACATAACACCTTCTTGAAATTAGATGAATTGCACCACAGGTCTTTTTATATAAAATATTAAGGTAATGTAAATATATTTTAAAAAAAAATTCTAATAATCCAAGTTATAGTCCTTTTTAATCAAATTATTTGGCTTTATTTGAATAAAACAAACAAAAAACAATGATTGCTAATGGACAAAAAAAAATCATTATGATAACTAAAAAAATATTTATCCACAAAAAAATTAAAACATAAAAAATAAAAATAAAAAAACTCAGTATGAATCAATCTAAATTAGCATGATAGATATTTAATTTGATAATTAAGAGGCGAGTCAGTTCAGGACTGGACCGCATTCCTAAAAATTTTAAAAAATTATTTTTGTTTAAAATTAATAATTTTTAGTGTTTTTAAATCGTTTTGATACGCTGATATAAAAAATAATTTTTAAAAAATAAAAAAAATATTATTTTGATATATTTATTAGTGAAAAATACTTTAAAAAATAAACACAACTACACTCTCAAACACATCCAAATTTAAATCAACCCGTCCAACCAAAAATACAAAAACTAATGAACTTCTCTTTAGTCAAATAAACAAACAATAATAACAAGACAAGAGTAATAACTTCAATATTATCATTGTATAACAATTAAACACAAAAAAATCATACTTTTATTTTTATTGACGAAGCTAAAATCTGGATATAAAATATAAGGTGTTAGCCTAAACCAATCATATAATGATACAAGTATCTTCAACAGCCATTGTCGCTATTTTTTGTGTGAAATAATCCAATTCAATGAATAATTATGTTCATCAATGATTGATTGGCGAATATTGTATTTATTTTTATACAAATAATTAATTAGTTTCTTCCAATACCTTAGTATTACATGAACAACGACAGAAAAAGATTATAATTACTGTAAACACGATATGAAATATATATATATATATATATATATATATATATATATATATGTAGATATTAGTTTCTAACTAAGATTTTAGAAAAACCCTAATTCGAGACCATGTGCTTGTATCAGATTGGCAATTTGAACCCTGTATTCATAATTTTGCGAGTTTATTCATTACTTTTAGAACTGATTTCAATTGTTAACAAAAATCTATGGAACGCATGTTTTTTACTAATACGCTCCATCAAAATCTTGACTCAATAGAGAGAATCACATCGTAATCATGTGAATTTCTCATAAATAGCAATCTTGAAAAACAAAAACGGAAAGAAAATAACTTATAAATATTTTGTTTATTTTAATTAATTTTAATTCTTTTAAAAATCAAAGCTAAATATTATATTATACTTTAAAAGACGTGGGAAAAATACTATATATTTACTGAAAAACATAAACTCATTACACTGTGGACCATGTTGTAAATATAGAATGTGTGTACTGTAGACAACACTATAGCGTCATGGGGATGTTGCCTCTGTTTTTTTAGTAAAAAAGTGTTGTTGGGAACGTTGTCATTTTATGTTTTTTTATGTAAAAACCTATTGGGTCTGACTGCTCAAATCGCTTCTAATAGATGTTGAGTCTGACTCGCAGCTAGATCTAAGGCTATTGGGCCGCCAAACTCATAAATGTTTAATTTTAGTTTTTTTGCCTTTGTAGATTTTTTTCTTTTCTCTTAGTGAATTTTTTTTTCATACGGTAAAGACAAATTAAATTGATAAGATTTTTTTTATATTATACAAAAGTTGGGTGATGATAATGTTTTTTCATTTGAGGTTAGGTTACTTGAATTTCTTTTCCCTTAAAAGCGAAACACGCTGTTAGCAGGACCTAATAAATGTGGGCCTTACTGGCCAGCAAGACCTAATCGAGGTGGGCAACACCCAATACACACCATGAATAGCGCATGACAGAGTAGCGCCCAATACATCGACAACTAATTTATTTCCCTTTAATTTTTTTTTCCTTTTAAGATATTTTCAATTTTATTTTTTTTATTTTTATTTTTTTTCTTTTCTCTAATTTAATTTTTTCCATATTGTAAAAGGAAAATAAATTGATGGGACTTTTTTTTATATTATACAAAAATTGGGTGATGATAATTTATTTTTCATTTGAGGTTAGGTTGAAATTCCTTATTAAACAATGTTTGTTTTTACTTTTAAAAAATGCTTTAAAAAAAATTTGAATTTTTTTTCTTTACTTTAGATAAATATGTTGTGATGTTTTTGTATTATTTTGATGTGATGATATAATAAATAGATTTTATAAAAAAAATAATCTCAATATATTTTTTTAAAAAAAATATTTTAAGATATTTCCAATTTTATTTTTTTATGATATTGGGTCTCGCTTCGCAGCCAAACCCAAACCCTTTGATCTGGTTGTGGAGCCAGTTGATGTTTTTGTATTATTTTTATGTGATGATATAAAAAATCAATTTTAAAAAATAAAAAAAATATCATCTCAATATATTTTTTTAAAAAAATAATCATTATGTAATAATATAATAACTAGCATATTGGCTCGCGCTCCACAACGGGTCAATAACAATTTTTTTCAAGTACAAAAATGTTTGAAATAGGTTAAAAGCAAGGAATGTATTTGCGCCATCATCACCTTATTTTCTGCAATAGCACTATAAATAGTGCATAGCATAACAACACCAAATACACCAGCAACTAATTTCTTGCCTTCAACTTTTTTTTCTTTTAAGATATTTCTAATTTTAATTTTTTCCCCTCTTAATTTTTTTTCTCTTATGAATTTTTTTTATATTGTAAAGAAAAAATAAATTGATGTAATTTTTTTTATATTGTAAAAAAGTTGGATGGTCATGAGTATGAGTAGAACAATTTGATTATAGTGTCAAAAAAGCTTGCAAAAAAAAATAAAAAAAAATTACAGCATCTCATGCTAATTTACCAAATAATTTAATTAGAAAAATATATAAATAAAATAAGTATTGTTCATTAACAAATCAATGGTCGTAATTGGTTAGAAAAACCTAGAAATAAGATTTCAGGTTTTACCAAAAATAAAAGAGAAAAGATTCTAAATCTTAACATAAAAAAGGGTCGATCACACTGTGTGTTTTCAAAACTATAATTTAATTATATAAAAAATAAATTACAATCTTCAATTTGATTATTAATTTGGACTGATTTGATAATATCATTTATATCCTAACTATGATTGTACAGATTTGTGCCAATTATTATCATACGATTTTCACTAGAATTACAAAATCTATTCTTAAAAACAAATATTACTATAACAAAAAAAAAAAAATCTACACTGTCATTATTATTATTATTATTATTATTTCCTTGTGAAATAATCTCATTCTCGGGACCATCATTATCTGTTGACAACTATATTCCTTAGCAGTGTAATTTCCTACCCTAATTCCAGCACAAAAGAGTGTATTTTGCCTTACTACATGCTCTAATAAAAACATATTTTCCTCCTATAAATACACCTCTCTTGCAATTCTAACACAGAACACAACTCTCTTAAGTACAGTGTCTCTCTCTGAGTATCTGCCATGGCTTCCACAAGTGTTGTCTTGATGACCCTGATGGCGATTTTGCTTGTTGGGTCTGCTATGGCACGGTCTCCAAAATCTTCTCCTACACCTTCACCAGAAGCTCATGTTCCTGCTCATTCTCCTACACCTGCACCTGCTTCTGTTCCTACTCCTCCTTCACCATCACCATCAAAGGCACCACCGAAAGCTGCACCAACTCCAGCCCCTACTGTTGGCTCTCCTCCTTCGCCTCCTCCATCTTCTACTCCGGCTCCAGCCAACCCCACTGCCTCTTATTCACCAGCTGAAGCTCCTAAACCATCAGATGCTGTTTTGAAGAAAGTGTCCATTGGTGGAGTTTTGTCTGTGGGGCTTTTTGCTGCCGTTTTGGTTGCTTAGGGTTTGATGGATTTGTTCTTGGATTATGTTAGACTGGAGTGGATTTAAGAATTTTTCTTTTTTGTTTATTGAGTTAATTATTCTTGTTGTCCAAATAAATTATGATATATTTACATACAGATTTATTTCTTGATTCACTTCATTCTGTATTATCAATGGTTGCCATGGGTTCGTAGATAAAGATATAAATTGAAAAAACAAATCAATTAATTACAACCCTAAATTCAACAGATCAGACTATTTTTATTATCGAATATCTCTAAAAAAATCTAATAGTAGAGAATTAAACTACCTAAGTAATTAACTCTTGAAAATATTTTTACAAAAAAAAATCCATCTTTCTTATAACCACCACTTAAATTTTTATTTTTTTCCTGTATTGTGAGATGAATTCTCGAGCCAACTTCAAGTCAATTGAAACTAAGATTTAAAAAAAAAAAAACGATTTTAAAGATAAAATTTCAAAGGTGAATCCCTAATATTATTTCATACATTCAAAGTAAATAATTGGAAAAATACAAATTTCAAAATTAATTTTGAAAAATAAATAGAGGAAACACAATTTCTTAATTGACCAGCATTTCACCATGAGGTTTTGATTTGTTAGCATTAATTTGTATCACTGGTCAATTTGCATTAGACACAGCTAATTTTGAATGGTTCGGTTTCATTTTCCTTTTTCATCCCTATATTTTTATGTTGTTTTTTTAAGATTCATCTTTAACTGATTGAAGCCTTCCTAAAAAATTAAAAGTGAAAGCATCTAATCTTAACACTGATATTATTTTTTATTATATTGATTTAGGTTTTCTAAAAGACATCCTAGCAATTAAATTTAGGATTACTATCAAAAATTTTAATTTTACCGACGAAATTTTCTATCGATATTTATACTCATAGTCCATTAGCACAAAACTTGCCGACATGATCACAAAAGAAAATAATCCATCGAAAAAACTCTCGTTGATGATTTATGTATATTGGTGAGTTTGTCAGTAATACTTTTATAGATGGATTTACTGATGGACAAAGCATGCCAAGAAAAAACCTTTTGTGCTTCATTCTGTCGGTACTTTTATCACTGATAGAAAAATGGTAAGTCATTTCATCAGTGATTTTTTTCATTCATCAGTATGTTCGTTGATGAATTTGACATATAACTGTCAAACAGACCATCTTTTATTCCGTTAGTGAGTAAATAGTGGCAGTGACATCTGCAATAATTCTTTTCCAACTCTCTGAAATATACTAAAGAACATAGTCTGTTGGTAACCCTGTAAGTAATAATTTAAAAATATATTTTCTAAAAAAATCTATTAAACAGAAATAGAAAATAATTAAAAAAATTAAATTAATATAAAATTAAATATTTAGTACAAATTTAAACATTTATAAGTTCAAATACAAATAATCTAGAATAGAGGCGCTGCGAGCATCCAACAATTGAAACACAATGAGCTGTCCACAAGAACTCAATCGTAGTGTTAAAGAGACCGTACACCCGATTTCTATCAGATCCACCAAACAATCTTTCCTCCAATGAAAAATCTGGATCGAGATCCGGATGGGTCAAAGGATCGTCACTTTATCTCTTCTTCAACCCGGTGTTATATGTAACCTAAAAAAATAGCAAATTCAAAAAAATAATAACTTAAAAAAAATGATTGAAAACAACATACCACAAAGTGCAGAGCTCGAGTATCAACGAGTTGTTACAGCCTTTTTTGGCAGTCATCAATCGACACGTGCATTTCCATAAAAAGCTCCATCGAGCTTAGTTCACGTTCAAGAACCATAGCCTGCAAGAAAAAATTGTTGTTAGTTGAATATATATATATATATATATATATATATATATATATATATATAAAACAACAAATAAAAAAATGGATGTAATTAAAAAACAAATCTTACCATCTGTTTCGCATGCGAAACGAACAGAATGAAGCCATCAATGTGTGTGGTAACGGAATCCTGAACACGCCGGTTCCAGTTCTCCGCACTAGAGTGTGATCGTCGCACAAAACTATAGGACGCATCATAGTGTTATTGTCATTACATTAAAGTTAATTTCATCCATAAATATCACATTATAGTTTATGGCATTACATATTCGTGTTGTGCAAATCAATCAGAATTGTCTTCTTCTTTAATTTCATCATTGTCATATCCATCACAATCTTCTATGTTGATTTCATCGCTATCATCATCTTCATTGACTTGTGTATGTTCGTTGGTTCTCAAAATATCATTTAAATCCTCAATGTCAACATCAACAAAATATTCTCTATTATGTGAAAATTTGAATTTTCTTATAGGTCATTAAACGGAGCAACTTGATATTGATTAACTGACTCATCAGGTTGAAAGACATCATCTCCTAATTTATTATCGTCTTCTTGAAAAACCTAGACACGACCCCTAGGTTTTGTTTTCACTGCGAATAACCAATCAAGTCTTAAACGACCCTTTCGAAAAAAAAGAGTATATATGTAATAAACTTGTTGTCATTACTTGGCAAAAACAAAGATATCATCAACATTGTGGAGTCTAGCCTTTGTTTTAATTTTGACTAAATCATGATAGGGATCTACTTTGATTCCCGTGTCAGTGGTATCATACCAACAACATTTGAATAATAGTATGGACATGCGAGTTTTTCATGCATGATCCAACTAGAAATCATTCCATACACAGGAAAATCATTGATTGTCCACATTAAACCTGTTTTCATCTAAAAATTTTGTTTTCTTAATACACCATATGTCAAAGCCTCAGATGATCATTAATCAACAGACGAAGATAAACATCTATATTTCAACTTAGACTATTAAGATCGAGTATGACCGTAGATAAAAACATAAACTTCGATCTCATACACATTCCCGATGACAAGTTGTATACCATGAGTATCATCGACCAACAAGAATAAGAAGCATTAAATGACCCGAACAGATTGAATCTGTTTGTACATAACTTAAGACACATGTTCTTTGATTCCACTGAAAATTGATGATACACCGTATTAAAATGTTGTATACCATGAGTATCATCGACCAACAAGAATAAAAAGCACTAAATGATCCGAACAGATTGAATCTGTTTGTACATTACCTAAGACACATGTTCTTTGATTCCACTGAAAATTGATGATACACCCTATTAAAATGTTTCTAGCCTTCACCATCGAGAGGGTGTGCTATCACTCCATCCACTGCATCATATGAATGATTTCATGTCATGTGCTCAACAGTCTTTGGTAATTTGAATAACCTTTGCAGTCCAGGTCTGATTGAGAAGTATCTAAGTTTTCTATATGCGATAAAAGTCCTTCCCCTATCAGTTATGAGTTTATAACAAGCAAGCCCACATATTCTGCACTCAATCAACTCTCTATTTTTAAGGTAGTACAACATGAAGAAATTTAGACATATGTCAATTTTTTGATATCCTAGTCCAAGGGGTTTCATCATAGATTTAGCAACATAAAAGTTTTCTTTCAGCCTATTCCCATCAGGTAAAATGCTTTTTGTCTATTTGACAATGATGTCGTAATCGACCTCATTCAACCCATGATCTTACTTGATGTTGAACACATATGTAACAACCGATAATTTACTGTGATTTTTGCACCCATCCTTTAATACTTCGTTAGAGTCTTTCAAAAGATTAAAAAAACTTGATCATATCTGCATTAGGTTATTCATCTATTATTAGACATTGATCGACATAACCCCGATTTATTCTCATTGCATCCATAACTATATTCTTATAAGGATTACCATTGTCATCTACAACTTTATGCACATTACTCGAACTAAAAGTTGACCCAATCATCCTTTCTACTATGGTCTCGTGAGAAATATATGGTTCTTTATATGCAAACCAACATAGGTATCTCTCTATGAACTCTTTTTATAGAAGATGCATCGTTACAACTTTTGGATCGAGAAACTTTTTATTTTTACACCTCTTACATAAACATCTAATACCTCCTCGACTAATATTTCTCGGATTAGATAGTGTATAATTAATAAAACCCTGAACCCCATTATAATAATCCATCCTACATAACCTTTCGGGTGAATATCGATACATCTATGAATGACCATACATTAGTTATGTCAAACCTATATAGAATATTGATGATAACATTAACATATATTAATTAATTATGTAAACTAAATAAACAACAGAACATTGGTTTAACTCAAATATATTCAAACTATTTTAATATTATAACTAATTCATTATCAATTATCTATATAAATTCAAATTTCTATTCATTTACCAAAAATTTCAACTCAACAATAAAATTGATAAAATATAAAACGCACTCGTTAAATAAACCATTATTTATTTCATCACAAAACACCTGAGTCAAAAATTCAAATTACATTTCATCAATTTACCAACAAATATAATTTTATAAAATTTCAAACAAACCCTAACATGAACAAATCATACATTCATACAACAAATTTCTATGAAAAAAAAACTATAAAACAAGTAAACACCCAAACAAAAAAAACATATAGTATAAAAATATACAATAACAAGTAACAATTTAAAATTGAGTTCCAATAAAAAAACAGGTGGTTTTGCTCACTTGAAGCAAAGAATTATTAATAAAATTTGAATCAAAACAGAGATGCTGACAAATTGAGTGTTGGGGTGGTTGGATTTGTAGAGTGGTAGGTTGATTTGTGATAAAATTAGGAGGGGTTTTATGGTGTTTGTTGCAGAGAAAAATGGAGGAAGAAGAAAAATAAGAGAGAAAGAGAGGATGGTCGCTCGTCAGCTCATAAATTAAATATTTTTTTCTTAAAATGGATTTAAATCCGTCAATAATTTTGTCTATAAAAATGACACATCATCATATTTTTTAGTTTTTTTTTCATTTCTTATTTTCCCATTATAATTCTCTTGGTATATATCGAGAGAATATTTTCGTTGGTGTTTATCGATGGCTACTACGATGGCATATCCAGTCAGAAAAATTCACTATAATTTACCAATGAAATATTTTCATCGGTGTGTCCATTTGTATTTCCTAATTTTCTGGTAATGAGTTTCCATAAAAATGTTGAGATCAAGAAGGAATTAGAGAAAAAATCTTTCTTTGTATAACCCAAATTTTATTTATGCATATTGCATATGGGCAGTCGAAGTGAGATCTTGATGTTGGTAAAAGATTGTCATATATTCAAAGTATTTTTATTTTTTTCAAATGATTTTTTTACTTGTTATGATCAGACTTTCATGGGAGACAATTAAATTTGTTCTATTAGTGCTACTTTAAAAGATAAATTTGAAGCTATTCTATTTTGTCATATTTTTTTGCCATCATGTTATTTTTGGCATATTTGTTTTTGCCACCATGTTGTTGTTTAGTAAACACTAGATAAATTGCTTGTATTACACTGCAAGCTAGGTTAATTTCTTACCAACATAAAAAAAGATGTCCATGTGATATCAATCTTTTAAAAGGAATAGAAAAATCTAAAATTTTGATAACTAAAAGTGGTTGCATGTGTTGCCAGAGCATTGAATCGGAAAGCAAATAAAAATAAAACACCATGAATCGCGTATATCATGCTTACTCTCATGCAATTAATTTAATTTAATTTAAAAATTCCTTTTCAAAAAGCTAGATTCAACAAAGATCATAATTTTTTTTTTGAGTTAACCCTTATTACTTTTAAAACCATAAGAAAACCCCATATAAAGTGAATAAACAAAAATAACAAAATATTGGTGGATGAAAATTTAAAAAAAAAACTGAATAAAAAAAGAAAAAACCTAAACAAGCTCAGGTAAATTTTGTAAACCCAGGTTAATCTCTTAAACTTATAATCTGTTAAATTATAGATCTAGGCTAAACTAAGAAACTCAACACCTACCAAATTAAATGTCGAATGATGAAATCAATAAATTTAATTTAATTAAAAAATAATATTTCTTTTAAAAAAGCTAAATTTAACAAACATAAAAAAAAAACATGAGCCAACCCTTTTTGTTTTAAAAAGAAAGATAAATCTCATATAAAGCGAATAAAAAGAATGTTGTAGGATGAAATTAAAAAAAAAAACTAAAACAAAAACCAAGAAAGCTTAAAAGAACCTTGTAAAACTAAGTTAAACTTTCAAACATGCAATCTATTAAATTCTAGACCCGGGCTCAACCCAAAAGCTTAACACCTGAAAAATTAAATATAGAAGGATAAAATTAATTTAATTTTAAAACAAAATTCCTTTAGAAAAGCTAAACTTAAGAAAAACAAAAACTGAGGCAACCTGTGCTATTTTCAAAACGACTAAAAATTCTAGATCCAAACTAGGGTTAATCTCTTAAACAAATTGCTGGAGGATGGGGAAAAAAAACTTAAAAAAGGAAAGACAATCAAGGAAACCCATGTCAACTTTGTAAACTAGGGTTAATCTCTTAAACCCGTAACCCGTTAAATGCTAGATCCAAACTCAATTATAAAGCTAAACACCCAACTAATTAAATGTCAGAGAATGAAATAAAAAAATCAATCTAAAAAAATCTTGCTGGCAAAAAATATACAATAATAAAAAAGGTATATTTGAAAGCAAAAAAAAAAAATTGAAGAAGGATGAAATTGTATAAAACAATTTAAAATATAATAAATAAATAAATAATAGGAGCCAAATCTGATGAATGAAAATATCTTTTGGTTATGTAATTGAAAAAAATCCTTACCTTTATAAATTATTCTACATAAACAAAATTGTAATAAAGAGAATAAGGATGAAATTGACAAAAATTCTTAATCTAAAAAATTATTCTAAATAAAAAAAATGTAACAAAGAGAATAGGGACGAAATCTTGATGACAACAAACCTTAAGGGCTAATTTGATTTTTTTTTAAGGCTAGCATGAAAATTGAGTTGGAAACAGGGGAAAAGAAAAAAAAAGTTATACATGCCACACTAACAACAATTATACCATATGCGTCACTTGTTTGTGAAGGGAATGCAGGGACGCTTTAGCCGCTGCCTTGGAAGCAAGGTTTTAGCCACTAGACGGACGCCACATGAACAGTCTGAACCCGTTGGATATTATTCACACGTTTCTAGACCTGTTTTTTTATATAAAATTATCATGTTATTCTAATGACACCTAACTACTATCAAATAACCAAATGTAAAAGAAAAAAAAAAAACTCCATCATAGACAAAGTTTTTTGCATTCCAAGGGAAAGGGAGATGACATAATTTAATTGTTTAGAAATTAAATCAAAAATTAAAAAGCTGCTTGAATAAAGCTTAATGTTTTTTTGTTATAAAGGATAATAAGATAATTACATTATGCAATAAAAATGTAAAAAGAAAAGAAAATTAACCTTGTTCTTTGATTAATGAGTCCTTAAAAAAATACCTCTCTGCCCCTCAAACAAAGCCAATTAATTTTGCCAACCAGGAATAAAATGGTAATTTCATTGTGTAATTTGCACGGTAAAATATTGAGTTCTTTTAACTTTTGTTATAATAATAGACGGAGAAACCTGGGTGAAAGTGGACGGAACATGGATGCCCGACTATTACCGTTATTTGCCAATTCCGACGTTCATAAACTTATTCTTCCAAGACTTGTCACGTTCTGATTAAAAAAAAATTAAGAAAAATCTTGATCAAACATGAACAAATCTCGCTGTTGTTTCCACACATGAAGTTTATTTATTTATCAGATGAAGATGAGAAAACGAAAACATAGGGATCTAACATGTCACAGGAAATCTAGCAGCACACAGACAGACGGCGCTGCCAAACCCTAGAAAGATCACTAATGCACCATAGAACAGTTCTTCCCACTTTCCAGGAGAACAGATACGAGTGAAAAGATCCAGGAGGGTTAGAGAAAAACTACTATAATTTTGAACAATATATTATTTTTATATTTTTTATTCAATGATAAAGAATATTTGATCAGTTTATGAGTTAATTAATATTAAATTTTATTCTTAGATGATTTTAATAATGCATCACTCATATTGTGTTAAAATATTTGCATTTCGCTTGAAAAAAAATATTATGTTTTTAGATAGTTTTTATTTGTTCATGTTAAAAATAAAAAAATTAAATTTTTTTAAAAAAATTTTAAAACGAAGGCAAAATATAGCCATAAAGTCAGAGTATTGATTTTTCTTATCAAAGATAAAGGGAGGAAAAGAAAAACAAATTGATTTCGCTAAAGTTGAAATGATAAGAAGTCAAATAAAAGATAATAATATTTTTACTACCTCCTAAGTAACTGTGGGCTAATTAAAAGACCCCAAAACATAAAGAATTTAAGATATTATTGTCTCATAGAAAAAACAAAAGAACAATAATAGAAAATATATGTTTTTCTGTGCATAATTTTTTTGAAATATATAAATTCATTTTAAATTATTCTAAATTTATTTAATATCTTTATCTTTTATATCTTGAAACACTATTCTAATCCAAATTTAACATTCCAACATCAGTCTAAACCACAGGCTCCAATTTGTCTAAATACGATTGGAACACGGTACAAACCGTGATCCTAAAAAATTTAATTTTTTTACTAAAATTTAATATATTTTATATGATTTAGATCGTTTTGATGTACTGATATTAAAAATAATTTTTAAAAAATATAAAAAGTTATTAACATATATTTTAATATAAAAAATTATTTAAAAAACAACTGGAGTAACATTTCAAATTATTATATAAAAAGACTCTCCTCGACTAGCCTTTCTCTTTAGAAGTGATTTCAGCTTTCACGGCATATGGGTCATGGAAAATCATTCTCTCCTCGACTGCTGCTTTTGTTGATCCTCTGCCACGGCAGTCCATCGAACCACCGTAGTCATTTAAAAGCATCCACTAGGCAGTCATTGTGGCACTGCTAAATCTGTATATATTTCTTTGTACAATCTCGATTGATCACATAATGGGAGGATATTAATAAATTCACGATTTTTTTTTGTAATACAGTTGTAAGATTCAACTCGATGACTTATATATAAAAAAATATATATATTTAAATCACCAATTTAATATAAATTAATATTTTTATTAAAATAACACCATTTTTTTTAACAAGAGAATCCGTGACCGTTGAATTCCAATCACCAGCAGGCCTTCCTTTCCTTTTTCTCACAACAATGAAATCTTTGTTCCAACTATTTTTTCCCTACCTTTTTTCTTTATTTATTTATTTTTATATGAGTAGACAACCATCCATTCCCTTATGCTGTTTTGAAGAGAAATCATTGCTATTTTGACTTTAAAATAAAGTTATTAAATCTAATTTGATCTGTCATCCATTTTAAAATTCGAGTTATAAATTAATATTTAAAAAGTAATTTTTCTTTTTTTTTTTAACTATGGAAATATTTATGGATTTTTTCTGTTTTTTTTAATTCAAAATAACAACCATGAAAATTATTTTACCTGTTTGTATTTCATTGTTTTTTTAAAAAAACAAAAAACAAAAACCATCAAATTAATTAGTAAAACAAACTTAAACCGGCCCTATATAGAAGTGCTGTTTAAAAAGGAATGATTAAAAAATATATATAGTAAAGTTTTTTTCGAAGGTGTTAAAAATCAAACGTACCGTCGTTGATTTTGCACCAAAAATATAAATTTCAAAATCCAAATCAAAATTTATTTCCTATTTAAGATAAATAAAGAAGAAAGATGAGATGTCAGGGCGGTTTGTGGCTTCGAGAGATGTAGGATTTTAATCCCTTGATATATTAAAAAAAATAAGACAACAAATTATTTCCAAGTCGACGATCGATTCCACATTATTTCCAAGATTTATTTCCCAGTCCTCCAAGAGTCTTCAAATTAGTTTTAAAAACATTATTGCTCTAAGTATGAATCACCTCCTCAACATTTGCCCTTCTTGATTATTTTTTCAGGTGAAGCAA
>Ga0325411_1001937_pt1 | contig 23205 bp, 9 predicted proteins | sample PopdelMetagenome_13_FD_206181 | JGI IMG/M metagenome (GOLD analysis project Ga0325411, IMG submission 206181) | Populus deltoides microbial communities from Bellville, Georgia, United States - Xylem-PdIQD-R4 | ecosystem: Host-associated > Plants > Phyllosphere > Stem > Wood/Secondary xylem... | reverse complement strand
GTAGTTACTAATGGAGGAACAAAAAAAATATGATTAGACGTTAATTATGTATTTACCTGAATGAGAAGGTAGCTCTTGCCATCAACAACATTCTTGATGACTTTGAAGGTCTGTCCATAATATATATGGAAGTTCACAGCATCCTCTGTTTTTGATATGTTCCTTACACTGACTGTGGAGCTTGCTGCATTTGCACCTTGAAGATATCCACAAAGGAACAACGCAGAGATAATTTGGACCCTGAAAGAAGAAGAAGAAGACGAAGAAGAAGAAGACATGATGTGATTGATCAGTGAAGAAGAAACAAAACCCTGTTTCTATCTACAACAGTTGAGCTCTAGCTCGTAGTATATTAGCTTTTAGAAAAATAATGTATTGTGGGCTATGTACCAGACCTAGGTGTCTGTGCCTGTGAGAGAGAGAAGTTTTGCAGCTTTTGGAATGGCACGGGGCTAATGGTTGTGGGGGAGGCAGTAGAGTTGAACAAAGGAAGCGAATTATTGGCTTGTGTGGTTGAGTGGATTTGCTACTTGCTAGCAGTGAATTATTATTAATTTAGTCCTTGGTTTTTGAATGAAGTTATAACTTAGTCCTTCATGTTTGAAAACCTATAAGCCAGTTCCTCGACTCTTGTTGACAGCCATCTTTTTTAAAACATGTGTTGAATTGCTTTTTTTTTTATAACTGTCACTATGTTGGTTTATTTACAAATGATAGGTAAATTTTTTTCATGTAATTATTATCTCGGTCTCTGATCCAGTTAAAAACTGGATCGCAAGTTGACTTAGATTTTAATTTCAAAAAACACTTGAAATTAATGATGTAGTTTCAAGATTTGTTTTTTCTAAGAAAAAAATGCTAAAATAATAAGATTTTAATATAATAAATTGATTTGACATGAAACCTAGCTTTTATTAAGCTCTAAATCATCGAATTATTAGGTTTACTAATCATGCCGAGCCAAATTTTATAACTATGTATACCGGTTTAATAAAAAACCAACATAAGGTTTAACAAGAGGACAATCAAAAGGAGTGAAGGGACCAAATTATATATTTTCAAACATGAAGGACTGAGTTATGGTCATGTTTAAAGCCTAGGGACAAAAGAATAGATTATTCTTTATTAATTAGATATACAAACAGTCGGTCACCCCGTGAACCCATTTTGCCTTATGTGGCTATTTGTCATCTTGTTTTCAAGCCTTCTGCTTTGTAACTTGTGGGCTCTTTCTACCTTAACATGGTCCGTTCCCTTCCCATGTGCTGTCCACCACCACTTGCAACTCCGATCCCAAAAGAAAAGAAAAACACCATTTACGGTTCATCTACTTAACACTCAAATTCAAGGCTTGTTGGGGTCTCTCATGGCATGTAAGATTGAATAATTGATGCTGAAATGAGCTAAGGTCACTATTTCTAGCTATGGTGCCATAAATGGGAAGGATCAAATAGATTATAGTCGAAGGCCTCCAGCCCAACATACAATAATGTGACATTAATTTTTTTTTTGATTAATGTGGATGTCCGGGCAGCTTGCGTGTATCTCGACTAATCTCACGGGTTTTAAAGTTAATGACTATGTAAGTCTCCAGTAGCCATCATATTAACAACTACAGAGTTTGAACCTAAGACGATAGAATAGGGGAGCAAACCTAACATTAATTCTTTACACATAATTAATGTGCTATCAATACTTTTAACATTTTTATTGTTCAATCCAACTGTCTGCTCACAGGTTACATTTCTTTTCTTTGTGTATGTGTATAATTTTAAAAAAAAAGAAAGCAAAATTCAGGGGAGGTGGAACTACCATGATCTCTCTTAAAAAAGGGTGACTATTGTTAGAATATTATTTGGCTCCATACACAGATACACAGTTCGCTCCCACTCATTCACAAGCATGAACCTCTCCTTTTTTCTCTTTTTTTTTCTCTCTGACTTCTTGTGTCTTGTCAAGATGACTTTGTCATGTGCTTCATACACGGGACAGGTTGATTTATTGGTTTTGAATGCTCGATGTGATCATCAAGGGCAGTATATATAGAAGTGTTTCATCTATGTATCTTGATTTTCCATTGCATTGATCCAGCGACAAAGTTCTCATTTTCTTGAACAAATTAAACAATGAGATGAGTCTTTTTTTTCCTGTCAATTGTAGAAACAGTCTCTGCAGATTTAACATTTTTTTACTTTTAATTTCTTTTGTCCTTAATGTTTGATAGTCCTAAAGATTCCAGTCGCATAAGAAAGTGAAATGAGTGCATCCAAATTTCATATTACAGGCCAAATTTGACATAAAGAGGAATATTGCAGAAGTATAAACTAAGAATTAGCTGTAACATTGTTAGCTGGTGCTTACAGTTTCAAGACAGAAAAAATAGCTAGAAACAATAAAGAAAAAATAGATTCATTCTTGAAAGATAAATTTATCTACGTTTTTGGAGCATTAACCAGAAGTAACTATAGAGATGACATACATAAGATCAAACTTGACAGAAAAGATTAGAAATTTTCCATTAATCTAAATTCAGTTACAATTGTTCAATCACTAGCTATAAGTTTAAGTATATGTAGATTACAGAATACAAAGGTATATGTGTATATATTTATGTATTATATAGAATACATTAGACTCCAATATTAGAGAAGGCAAAATTTAATGCCTTACCCAAATCAACAACTGTTAGATGGTAAAATAAGATCAGGAATCAAGTCAAGGGGCCATGGAATGATTTACCAATATGGTACAGAGAGCAAAAGAAATGGTTAGAAATAGCCCTAGCTTCTTCAAAAACACACCAAATTTACTCCCTTCACCACCTCTTATGGTAACCAACAAATCTTTTTCCTTCTTATTGTCATCCCACTTGATTAGTTTTCCTGCAGGCTTCATCATTGGCTTGATATTTTTGCTAGGGCAACAACCTTCCTCTCCTACACATCCACTTCTCATGAAGCCATCCATTAATTTCCCATTTTCCACATTTTCTCCTAGGTAGGAACAATGTATCAAGATAATGACAATCAAACAAACAACTTTTCTTGCTAAGTTCCTCCAAGGATATTGAACTGATGATTTGCTTCCAACGAAGTTTTCCTTTGCAGTACTGATGGTTGTTTCTTTGCCATAACTTTTTGTACTGTCTGCTTTCTCTTTGGAGAAGTTACTGGTCACCACTGCTGGATTCAGGTAGATCTTAACAGTCTGTGAAGGGACTAATTGGTGGAAAAATGTCTCAGTTGCTTGGCGAGTTGAAACGAAAAGTCCATGATTAACTTTGATATCCTCCACAACCTCAAAGCTCGGTACTGAACTAGTCAAATCATCCACGTTACTCTCATCTATGAAGTTATCATCATTAGGCTCATCATTGATGAATCCAAGTGAAAAATCCTCACTGTCATTGAATCCCATGCAGTCATCAACATGTACATTTTCTCCTGCAAGTAAAGAAAGTTATCATAAAAATAAAAGATCAGTAAAATGAAAGGGAAAAAAACTAAAAATTAAGTAGAGCAATGATTGGATTAAGGGCATGGGAAAATTACCTCGGACTTCATGCTCTTCCCTACTTCTGAAACTTGAAATGTTTTCTATTGGCACAATCTTGGTTTCCTCCATAAAACTCTGTCCAAGATGGAGAGAAGGACTGAGTCATATTTCTTTAGCTAGGAGTGAAAATGCTAAGCTAATTTTATGCAAAGATAAAAAATTGCATACCTTCTCCAGGTCATTGTTTGACATTCCAACCCATCTCAAGTTTTCTACCATCCTCTCTGTCTTGAAAGTTTCATCTAGGTTACTAATCTCTATAGACCTGCTGCTTGTATTGGGGTCAATCCAATATTTTTCTGCACATCTAATGGAGTTCATCATCATGTCACTCAACATATTATGTTGAACATTCTTCCCATCCATGAAAGTGAAATCATGATCGGTAGTGGCGTAGTTGCCACCCCATGTGTCTTGTAAACTAGACTGATTTATCAATTCTTGGGATGCATGAGCTACTGAACGAATTTCTTGCAAAATATCAGTCTGATGGGTGCTTGTGCTTTCTGGCATGAAAGGTTGTTGCATCACTTTTATGTCGGCAAGTCCAACTTGAGGGAAATCCTCCACTTCCAATGGAGGCAATGTGAATCTATGTTGCAAACTTGCACATTCTAGTGCCATATTAACCTGCCAAAACCAATGAAATGCACGTAAGCACAGCAAGATAAGAGAGAGAAAATTTTGATTTATTTTAAACTACTCTAAAGGGAAAAAAGATTAAATCTTTGCAGCACATCTTAACATTTTTTCACCATGGTCCATCTGCCAATTTTGCTAGTTTATGTCTATGAAAATCACACTGAATAATTTCTTACCTTTGATGGTGGGTAAGGAATTGTTGAATGACTTGGAAATTGTGAAGGTGACATGCCAAATCCATCCATGGATGGTGCCCATTTTCCATTCCTTGATTCACTGATGTCAAGAGGGGATCCAATGGCACGATAGCTGGTTGAACAAGTATCTATATTTTTATGCATAGGATAATTTGAGCTCTCAAATTCTTCGGATCTTCCATGATCAGAATATAGCTCAACGCTAGAAGAATGTTCACAAGGCATTCTGTATGAAGTAGACACATAATGCTCTCCAATCTTTGGGATGGTTGTCGTCTTTTTCGACACACGACAAAGCGCATATGCATCCTGCATAAGTTATAATAGGAGAAGTTCACCAATCAAATCATATTCCGATTTTCATTCCATTTAAATATATATAAATAAATAAATAAAAATGAAGAGAAGGGTGATGAGGAGATGAGGTGCACCTGCAAGCCGGAATTAGTTTCGCATTCGCGTTCGTCCAAGCGATATTCGTGCATAACCCAACCTGTTCGAGCTCCATGGGGGGCTCTACCTCTGTAGTAAACTAGGGTTTTCTTCATGCCTACAGCACGCATTTGGGAGTTCACTTTTCTATCCTTGCCTGTGGCCTTCCAGTACCCAGCTTTAGTAGCTCGATTAGTCCTTGATCCATTCGGATACTTGCGGTCTCGAGGACTAAAGAAGTACCACTCTAGATCTTTGCTAGGTAACAATGATTTTCCTACGATTTGTTTCAATACTCAAGTTAAATTCATCACATTTAGATGGAAATTATGTCAAGTGAACAATAATTACCGAAGGATTAAGCATGTTGAATATACTATTTAAACATGTTCTACTTACACACATGTTAAAACACATTTTCTTTTTATTGATATAAGCATCTAGATGGGATAATGGTAGAAAACTAGGAAATATTCCTTTAAAGTAATGCAAACAAAGCATTACATGCTTGGAAACTTAGAAATATCTCTTGCCAATGCATTATGTTCCTTTCTTCAAGAGCTTTTTGACTTGGAAATCTTTTGGTAAATTAAACAGCTTCCTGTTCACAATAGGAACCCTAAAGATGGAGGGACCATATGGCTTATAGTCCCAAGTACACTTCCTTTTCCTACTAAAAATATATATCTGTTTCGTGTATATTTTATGTTACTAAAATACTTTTACCAATAAAGCATGATCAATGGATTTATAAACATATAAAAAGAAGAAGAAGAATCCCTAAAGAGTGTTTGAACTCATTCCCTGTCTCTTTCTTTGGAAAAGGTATTTGGGCTAGCTTCTTGCACTCACTGTCTTTTCCTTGCATGAAAAAATCAGTATGTTTTGATGGATGAAAGATCAACAACCTTGATTCTCATACTATCCAAATTACTGGGTTTTTTTTTTTTGACATGGAATTATTAGGTAAGTTCAAGAAGAAAATTAAACTAGGATGTTTTCATAATGGTCTGCCCTAGTAGCAATCAAAGACAATAAAGAGTTACAACAGTACTCATATATATGTGCCAAGGTTACCATACAAAGAAAGAGATTTAAAAAAAAACTACTGTTTATATATTTTCTTTTCTCTCAATATTCTTTACCCTTCTGTTCACTCAATCTTTATTTGGTTCATGTAATTAATGGATCATTCTTAATTTGAAACTCTCAAATTCATGAAAAAGCAACCTAGCTAATGAGGGAGCTAGAGTTTTTTTTTTTTTTTTTTTGTGTTTTTGAGGATTCAAATTATATAGAAGTGTGATGCAAGAAAAGGAGTGATGAGATGGAGAGGGGAGGATATAATACCTGGTAAATCCCATGGCTCACACTTGTAGAGATCAACTTCAGGGATGATCTCTAATTCAATCTTATGTCCATTGATCTTTCTTTTGAGGTAGTAAGCAACAAGTTCTTCGTCGGTAGGGTGGAAACGAAAACCGGGAGGCAAAACAGGAGCCATCTCTCTTTGATTTCCTTTAAAACTTCTTCTAACCTTGATTAAGAAATATCTATATGGATGTGAAAAATACTACTAGTCTCCTTCTCAAAAAATGAGACCAGCCCTTGTTGGAAATATAATCAACAACTGTACAACAAGTCTCTGCACGCAAGCAATCAAATGTAAGACACAAAGTTAGTCTTGAAATCTACTCTGAAGTAAACAATTGAACATGCAGTGGAAGAAAAATCGAGGATCGTTAATTTAGATGTCATGATCATGTACTCTAAAGTATTGTGCATGATCAAGACACACATGGGAGGGAGGGAGATGTGACCTTAACTAGGCAGAAGAAGACCTAAAGGCAAGCAAGAGAAGATGGCTAGCTATCTAGCTATAGAGAGCTAAGATCACCACAAGCTGGAGGGAGAGCGAAAATGAGGGAGCTGGATGGGGTTTTGATATAAGAACAAAAAGAGGAGAAGAAAAAGCAAAAGGAGGTGCTGTTTTGTCACACCAAACCCTTTTCAATTGTTTTTTCCTATCAAATGATTCTTGTTATCTTTCAATTCAAGCTAATTCTACTCTCTCAATCTCCCCAATTATCCCATGCTTCGTCCCTGTCCTTTCTTGGAATCTCAACTCCACATGACAGTATACCTATAGTTTGATGCATTGCCACCCTTTTCATGTTGGATTAAGTATCTACTGTTATACCTTAACGAAAAACTGTCCCAATCGAATTTCGGCTACATTTCGTAACCGAATATGTTGTCTGGTTTCACATGCTTATTTCCTTGTTAGGTCCTCGTAAAATGCCACGCTGTATTACCTCTTTAAACTACTTCATGATCCAATGTGCTTCGTAAATTGTTAGAATCAATTCTTGTCGCCGAAAAGTTGTGTTAAAGTTTGTGATGTAATCGATCTCCCTTGTGAAAAGGGACATGCATGGTGGGGTTTCTCCTCTCTCTGTCTTTCTCCATTCAGATTGTTGTACAAGAAATCCACAACACAAATAAAGGAAGGTGACATTACTCTTTCAATGGAGATTTAAGACACTGATCTTGACGAGATGGATTCATATATAAGTAGACATGCAACTTGTTCATCCACGTTCCCTTTTCGGACCACCTCTGATCTGTAAGGAAGGAAGAGTATTAATTAATTTGTAGCAAACTTACTAGCCGAAACAAATCACTACATTTACTTGTAATTAAATCGATTGGTATTTATTTTTAAAAGACTAGCAACCAAACGAATGCTCTAGCAAAAAAAAAATTAGGCTATTATTAATTTATAGAGTGGTTTTTGATTAATATCTCAAGATATAAAAGACGAGATAATAATAAAAAAAAGACATGTATTCTATATTTACAGAAATTATTTTAAAGTTATTCGATAAATATTTATTTTTATATTTTCATCTTTCTCTCTTCAACCAGAAAACCTTTTACCATCAACAAAAAATTATTGCAAAAAAAGTGGTAAAAAAGCCACCAATTAAGAAAGAGAAAGATTACCAGCCAAGTAGCATCTAAAACATCTCTTTGTTCAAAGTTTTCAATGAATTATCAACTGAATATTTATCTATTGAAAAAGGTTTCAATAACTTAATTACCAGCCAAAGCTTGCCATAATTGGCAACTGGTTTCAATAATTTACCAACAGCAGCAACTAGCTATCTCCTCTCTTTCTTTTCTATTTCTTCATACTCTTTCTCTTCTCCACCGCGAAATCAACACCCAACACAAAATCCTTGCTTCCATTACCGCTGCGTGATGCGAGTGAGCTTAAAAATACTCCCGAGTTAAATACACTTTTATGTTCTTTTTTTTTTTCTTTTTTCTTTTTTCTTTTTTGTTATTCGAGGTGTATCTTTATATATGTAAGATGTGTTTTTATTTTATTTTATTTTATTGGGATATGTGTTTTTAAGAAATGGGAGATCGATGGCTTCAATCTGCTGCTGGTCTCCAGCACCTCCAAAATAACACATCTTACAAGTAATTATTCGTTCGAGAGACCCTCTTGAATATAATATCACTCTCACAGTATACATTATTACTTCTAGGAAGGACATAGTTGGTTTCGGTTTAGATTTATAATTATAACCAACTTAATTTTTAATATTTTATAAATTATTTTAAAAAAAAATTAGATCTAAGTAGGTTGGAATAAATTTTTATAAATATTATAGATATCCATAAGTTAGACATATAATATTATTTATTCTTTGATTCTTCTAAAAAAAAAAGTACTTCCAAAGGCAAATAACTAGATAGATTAATTTAATGGTTATATTGTTTGTCTGACCTGCAGAATTCTTGTATGCAATCTACATCACAAGAAAGTAAAATCAATCCAATTATAAAAAGAAGTACCTATGTGAAAGAAAAGATGAAATTGATACCTAAAGTCATAACAATCTTCTCTATTTTTTTATTAATATTTAATTAGCTATTAACAAAAATATTATTTATATCAAGAATTGCTTTCACTTGATAAGCTATACGAGTTGGGTTGGGTTGAGCGAGTTTCAAACATTTTGACCCACATCTAATTCGTGATATTAATTTATTAAATTTTTTTGATTCATTGTTATTTATAATATCTACATTAACTAGCTTTAACAAGTTGGGTCGGAATTAATAATATAAATAGATAACTGGATTTTTTTGTGCAACCCTACATTAGATAATGCATTATGTTTAATTAGAGTGCACACATCAATCAAATTGAAAAATCACAACAATGACTATATATCAATAATAGCATTTATTTAAGAAAAAAAATTAATTAATCAAGTAGATTGAAATGCTTTAATCATAATAAATGAGAAAGATGAAGAAAAATAAATTTATCTTTAAAATAGTTTTGAAATGAATTTTTATCACTTTAAAATATAAAAATATATTATTTTTATTTCTCAATTATTTTTATTTTTTTATCTCGAGATAATAAATAAATACAATTTAAATATATATTTTATTTTGTTTTATTTTATTTTTAGTGTGATTAACATGGTTAAAGGTGATATTAGGGATCAATTAAATTGATCAACAAAGAGATGCAAATTTTAACAAAAGATTTTTCTTGAATCTCCTTTTTTTTTTTTTTTGGAAAGATGTAATAAATTAAACTAGTGGATCCCATTTAAAATATTATTCAATGAATAAGATTTCTGAAGAATTACCTTGAGGATCGAAGCTGGATCTTTACCACCTGCAGGCCATTCCCTAGCTGCCAAGCTTGCAGAAAATTTAGACTGGTCCCACATGATCGATAGGCTGGGGTCCAGAGGGGGTCATGTGGGGCCATCCTTTGCCACGTGAAGAAAAGTATCCACGTGGCAAAATGGGATCACTTGTAGCCTTCTTGATTCTTTTTTGCGAGTGTTGACAAATGATTCTCCTCTCCCATGCATCCTTTTCCTTCACACCAATCATTCTTTTGGTTCTTTTCCTCCTTTCTGGGCTTTAATTATTTATGCTTTCCTCTTCTTCCCCATCCTTTTCATTTACGTGTTTCTTCTTCAAAAATAAGTTTTTTTTCCTTTAATTTTGTTTTTTATAAATAAAAAAGAAAAATTAATAAAAGAAGGATGTAGTTTTTTTCCTTAATTTAGCATTAGAAACTAACTACAAATTAAGGAAAGACGACCCAAGAGTCACTAAATCATCTAATAAATTAAAAAAAAAACAATTAAATTAATCAACACAATCAATCAGCCTATAGAAATATATGTTCAGTCAAGCTCTTAAAAAAGGAGTCAATATCGGGCAGCTCTTCCATCAAAGCTGAGTAAAGAAAGAGGAAAAAAAAAAAAGACAGAGAGGGATAGAGAGAAAAAGAACATGATCAGTCCAAATATCTCGACACTTGGTGAATTTATTACCTGATTATTTTTTATTCTTTTCTTCCATAGAAGCTGGTTATAGTTATTATATTAAATTGAATTTTGAAATATTTTTAGTTGAACAATCATTGGGTGCCAAGAAATGTTGGATTCGTCTGTGAAAAAAGCGAATAATTAATTTCTATTGCTAAAGAAGAAATGGTCCATAAATAATTAATTAATTTCTTTTATAATTAATTCAATTAAAAAAAAAAGAATTCTGTAATAAATTACCATTGCCGAAAGGAAACATCACCATGTTCTCTCTTTCGGTCTCTCCTTCTCTCTCACTTCTCACATGAATCAAGAGCCGGAAAGTGGAAAAGAAAAAATAAATTATTTAATATATTATATGTGTTTATTTCTCAAGTGGGAAAGCAATCTCTTGTTTCTTGGACCAGTCTCCTAAAGAAGAAAAAAGAAAAAAAGGAATAAACATTTTTATTAGACTAAAATTCTTATTTATTCAAACATTCAAATCTTTTCGGTTGAATTAAATTTTTGGTAGGCCATATTAGGTAAAATTTGTTCTTGCTTCTTTAGACATTCTAATCATTAATTTAGCTCTTTCTAATGAATTGTATATATTAAATTAAGATTTAGAAAAAAGATCTTATAAGTATTTTGCCTAAATATGAAATTGTTTGCATTCTCTTTCGAACGATTTTATAAAAAGAATTTGTTAAATTTCCCGAAATGTTGGTTACAAGATTTTATTTTAAGAATAATTACGAAAAAATTAAGCATTCCTCTTAATGTTTCGTTTTGATAATTTTTTTAATTAAAAAAGTTAAATATTTAGGTTTTTCGATGTGTTTTTGGATATAAAAAAATTATAATCACAAATTAAAATGCTTATACACGTGTTTAATTAAATAAATTAATATTTGATCAACAGATAACTAGATTAAGATAAAAATTCACTTTAAAAATACATGTTTCTTACCCTTTTATATTTCTTTTTTGAGTTCTGAAACACTAAGAAAATGCAACCTAAAGATCAAGCTTGTACCAACATCCCTATAGAAATGTGAGAGAAGCTTTTTATTGATGACTGTACAGAGGATGGCTTAGACAAGAGAGTTCTTAGAGACTATATGGAGCTTTAACTACATGAAAATTTCCACCTCTTGTGCTAAAACTTCATCTTGCAAAATAACTTGACAACATACCCAATCTGGGATCTGTACAGAGCTCACAGAGAAGGATCCTTGGCGAAATCATACAAGTTCTGCCCTTTTCATTGTGAGGACCAATATAGAGTAAACATATAATAAAGAGTAAGCAAAGATTAGCTCTTTGTCAGATTTTGGTTTGATTTATTGTATCCTTCAATGCCGTATTTCTGGTATACAATAGCTTGATTCTCCTCCCACCATCGTTCTGCTTCTTTCTCTGCAAAACGTTTCCGGCTGCAAAACATGATCAAGCATAAATGATTAGTAAGAAATCTTGTATCTAATCAATGGTGATGTTGTTAATGATTAAGTTGATAGAAAAATCACCTAAACCTGACTCGCTTCAGACCCTTCAGTCCACTCGGCAAAATTGTAAATGTTATATATACACCAGGTTCATATTGTTCGACCCATTCATGCTTCGACGCTTTAGTTCCATTTCGTCGAGGATCAGCCGTCGTGTCATGTAAATCTTCCTCTGGTCTGCTATCTTCATGGCACAACTCTCTTCCATCCATGGACTTTAACGTGTTGGAAAACACAATAGGAGAGTTAGATAAGCTGTCTATCTTGCTGTCTTTTGGAAATCTAACTTCGAGAGGCAAATGAGTTGATGGAAACACGGCACATCCACCAGAAAGTGTAGGGGTATCAGTATAGTCAGGTCTAGTCTGAGGCTGATACGAATCCACTCCATCTTTTGCTTCTTTCCTAACTGAGACTTTATCTGACATTGCATGAAGCTGCACCAATAATTATCATTCATTTGTTTAGTTTAACACTTAAAAGGGACCAGCCACAACTTAAAGAGAATTACCCTTAATGCCAAGGCTTTTATTATCTCATTTGCTGCTTTACGCTTAGCTGCTTCCTCCCTGGCCAGTAACCAAGTTTTCTCTATAGTTAGTTGACATTCTTCAATCTTCTGGCTTCCAGTTTGACATTGCATCTCGAGGCTCCTAGCCTATTAAAAACAAAAGAGCTCTGAAGAGATGAACATATATAGTATATTCAAGCCAAAAGCATTTTACAGAATCAGCTTAAGTTATATATGGAATTCTGCTAAAACAATACTGCTTCTGGTTTGCTCATGACAGAAAACAAAACGATTCAATTGTAATTGCTTCTCCCCTAACCTCTTCTCTCTCAAAATTCATGGAGAAGCCCCAAAAAATCGTTTTTACTGTAAGTAGGAACAAATGCTTCAGCATTTGATGAGTCCCACGTCACAAGAATGGTCCTGAAGTAGAGGCAATTTTGACAGCGTTTTAATTCTTAATAAGATCGATGCTATGGAAGTTCGCATATAGAAATGACCGTACAGAAAAGTCTTTTGCTTCACCAATAAAATCAGTTTAGCCGTCATGACATTGAGAACATAAGCAGCATAGCACTCTCGAGTACGAAGGAAAGCTCCTAACCTAATTCATATATACATCGAATATTGATACACACCACAGGTAATGCTTACATGAAAAAGTGATAAGAAACTCAAGGCATTTGCTAACTGAAACAAAAACAGTCAGCAAGGAAAGAAGAATTGGAGTAATGCTGATGGCAAAGGCTAACATTTTTGCTTAACAGTTCAATCACATCCAATGATGTGTAGACCAGTTGAAGCGGGAATGCTTCCAGGCATGTGTGTGATGAAGAAAGTTAGTGTGGCCTAATGAAAGGCAAAAAAACATCATCAAGATGAGCAATTAAATTTTAAAGCTAAAATGCAGTCATTACCTGTGCTCTTAGCCTCTTAACTTCTTCAATTAGCATCTTTTTTGAATCACTCAATTCTTCTTCTAGATTCAAGGAACTGGAAATGGAAGATTTTGATTCCAGAGGAAGTTCAGAATTCTTTATGTAGCATGATTCAAATATAGCAGGACATGAAACTTGTCCCCATTGTGGCAATCCAGCTGAAATAGAAAAGGCAGTTTCTAAATGTTGCTGCTTTTCCCCTTGGTTTCTCGGGGTGTTCCTTTCACCAGGTCGGATTTCCAGAGATGGCTGGCTCATTAACTGTAAACGATGCCCTGGAGGGGTTGCTCTGCCCCTTTCTTCCTTTTCATCTGATAAGGCCTTCTTCTGTTGGGACAGCAGCTTCTTGGAACCAAGATTTTCTAGTTTTGACACTCCACCTGGATGTGTGATATTCTGCATACTGTAAAAACATGAATCACAGACTCTAGAAGGCTTGCTTTTGTTAGGTGCCAAAGATGCATTCATGACCTTCTTGCTACTACATGCTCGGCAGAACAGAAGACCACAATTATAACAGTTATGCTTCTTCCTTGTGAAACCAAAGGGCATTCTACAGCCCTTACAAGCTGATTGATCACTAACAGAGATAGATTTGTGCAAGCAGATTGCAGCAGTTAAATTTGACCCACAAGCTATGCTTTGAACCTGCATATCTCTCAGGGCCTCAACCAAAGTTGGAAAGTTTCTATCTTCTACATTGCCTAATCCTAATTGTCCATTTGTCCCCTTCCCCCATGTATATAAACTTCCACTCGATGTCAATGCAGCAACATGGTATGACCCTGACGATATCTCCTTAACAAACTCCTCTTTAAGCTTTCCTTCAACAATTACAATCGATTTATCCTTGGCCTGTGGATTCCCCAACTGTCCATGCACTGAGCTTCCCATTGTATAGACCTTCCCTGTATTGGTAAGTGCAACGGTCAGCATTCTTCCACAAGAAACTTGAGCAAAATCAAGTTCCACAAGCTGTGCGACACATGTTGGTAGAAGCTTTTTCTCCAGGTCAGCATGCCCCAGCCTCCCTTTATCACCATCTCCCCACGTAAATAATTTCCCACCAACACCATTAAACTTGAACCGGTCAACAATGATGTCCACAATAGCAGCAGTGTGCCATGATCCACATGCAACGGATTTTACCAACAAACCTTTAAGAGATTCAACTTCTTTGGGTTGAGAAACACTTAGAAGATTCCCATGACCAAGAACCCCAAAAGATCCATCCCCATAAGTAAATAACTGCCCTGATGAGGACACAATCGCTGTATGCCAGTCCCCACAAGCAACATTCAGTATACAGACACCAGTAAAAGGACCTGAAATTCGACGTGGTAACCACTGGCTTCTACTTCTCTCCTCGCACCCCAAATTTGCACCATATTTATTCTCACCCCATGCATACAGTTCACCAGAATCTGTCAAAGCACAAGTTTGATATTCACCACAAGCAACAGATTTCACATGGACACCATCTAAGGATTCAACCATTTTTGGAGAGCTCACATCCATGTCAACTTTATGCCCAAGCTTCCCGCGACTTCCTTCACCCCAGCAGAAAACTTCCCCTCGTTTGGTGATTAAGGCAGCATGTTTCCTTCCTAAAGATATATTTGTTACGTCTAACATCACAGTGGATTCCAACAATTTTGGCAATAAAGCATCCACTTGCTTTGTATTGTGGTAACCAAACTGGTTGTCCACACACCCTATATTTCCTACTTCTACTCCTTCTCCCCAGATTAGAACATCCTTTAGGATGTCTTTTTTCTCTGTTCGTGGAGATCCATGATTCAAACCAATAAGTCTATGACATGTATTCTTTTGGAACTCTGAGTAAGCAGTGTCAGATCCATTCTTCTTGAGATTTTGTGGTTCAACATTTGGTATGTACGAAACTAACAAATCCTCCACATTTTGCATCTGGGGAAGACTTGATCCTGAGAAAAAAAGGCTATCAGAAGAAAGAGACAATCCATCGGAAATACCCCTATCTGAAAGTGACTGCGTAGGACTTCCGCTTAAGCTACGCACCTGCAATATTTTTTACATAAAACACAAGCAAAAATGAAACTTATCAGTAAAGACTGTAATATTTTCATATTTTCAGTTGCAATTGTAACGAGGAAACCGAGAGTATGAAACTTCTCCAAAGAAAGAGCAGTATTTAGCCTTCATAATAGGATAAACCAAATCAATTTTCAGACCATATAATTAGCATCATAATTAGGTTTTTATATCATGATAAATTTGGAGTTTGGAAACTGCAGGGGACACAAGAACAGGTTAACACACAATAAGCAAAGTAATTACCACCTACAGACAAAAGTAATCAAATACTTCAGAGAATTACTAGTCTATGTTCAAATCTCAATTGTTTCACATTGAGTGTTTTGTTTTCATTAATTACCCCAAAACAACAGCATAGGCCACTGCAACTTTCTTACATTTCAGAACAGAAGCTCAATTGATTAGGCAATTTAACATCGTCAATATCCTCTGAGCACTAGTGACATTTTCATGAAACCAACACTTTGGAAGATAAAAAAGCTCTTTTATTTGTGTAAGAAACCACAAGAAAAAGGGATGCTAAAACCTGTGACAATTCAGTGTCATCCTCCAGAATTCCTAGATTGTGCTTTCTTCTGATAAACCCAGCTGGGCTATTCACACAACTTTGTGCTCCTCTGTGGTTTTTCAGGACACAAATAGGCCTAGAACGGTGACACCTGGATACCACTGCCCTTAAGCCTATAAACCAAGAATCAGCCTGCGCTTTGTCCTTACATATCTATGTGAAAAATAATGGATAAAAACAATTAATGAACCCATGAATCTTAACCAGAAGTGATCTGTTCATAACAAAACTCAAACTCAGGAGTTACCAGATCAAGCGAGCGTGCGCGGTCACCATTTGTATAGATAAGTGAAAATGATTGATTCTCCTTATCTGGTTGAAGCTGCCTCTGAAAATAGAAATGTGAGAAGTGAAATCACCATCAATAGAAACAGTAAAAGGGCATCAACTTCAACTAGATACAGATAAAGGGATACAGCTTGATATCAGAGAGCATCCTTGGATACGTACAGTCCTCTGCCCAGTAACAATCTTTACAACTAAGCTTAATCTCAATTGTTTCTCCTCCTGTCCAGAATACCAAATCAAATACTTCTCGTCCTGAAACGCAAAATCAAAACAATTCTTTCGATCATTTTATCATAAAACCAGAGCAGAAACAGCAATGCACCTCAACATGTAACGAAATAATAATCGAATATTGGTGATTCTAACACTAGGAAGAACGAATATTTGTTTGATCAAGTAGAGAGATCCAGTGAACCAAAAATATTCAGTAAGAATAAAAAATTATGCTGGATTTATGCATCCATACAGCTGATCAAATTCTCCCACTAATTTCCAACTTCATTCCACATAAAACTTACATACCGTGGAAAGCCTGAACGGACAGAATTTGAGCTTCCCTCTTCTTCCACACTTCAGGAGATGTGCACCCTTCTTCATAGCCAGGATTGCCTGCACGTCATTGCATAGAATCATTAACGATCTTGAATCCCAATCAAAAACGAAAAAAAAAAGAAAGAACAAAAGGAAAGTTACAAAAATAAAAAATAAAGAAAAAGGATGAAACCAGCCACTACAGTCCGAGTCAGTGTCTATCAAATTCATAATTACACGGTTCAATAATGTATCGGAAATCTTTAAAAAAATTATTTTGGTATCACCCTTTTTGCATAATTTGGTGAATTCAAAGAAATATATGATTCTAAATTCTAATTCTTACACTGATAAAGAGCTAAAGAGCAAAATTAAAACAAATATTGAAACTTTATAGCAAGGTGATTGATTATAAGCTATCAACTACTCCACATTAAAAAAAAATCAAATCAAGAATTGAGTGGGAAAAAGAAAATGAGGGTGAATAATCAAAATCCATTGAGAGCCTTAAGGCCAAACACTGCAGAAACTGCAAAAACATATTTGTATCTAAACAATGTGTCTGCTTAAAATTTTACAGTGACTAACACAGAGAAAGAGGAGAAGAAGAACAAATGACATGAATGCCAAATAGGCAAAAATTAGTCTCCTTTCCATCTATAACAGAAGAATTACACATAAATAGCCTCCTTTATGATACCCCATTTAGGAAATCACCATAGAATGTAACAGAAAATACATGAAACACAAAATCAAGAAAATGTAACCAAACCAAACAAAACCTAGAAAGATAGATAGAGAAGAGAGAGACCTGCTCAACAGTTCTGTCAAAAGGGACAGTAGTTAAGGATTCTTCCCCCATTTTCAGGCAGAGAATTTCATGCACTACTAAACCACAGAAACACACGGAGAGAATGAATAATAATCAAGAAAGAGACAGGAGAAGCAGAGTGAGAGACAAGAGCAAGCAGTAGCAGATACTACAGGGTGAACAAGAAGAAGAATGTCCCTATAACACTAGCTGGCTGGCCTGCACTCACAGACACCACAGTCAGCAACTTAAACTACTATAAAAAGAAAGAAGGGAAGGAGGAATGCTTCTCTCTGTGTGTGTAAGAAAATGTAAGAAGAGAGACATATACAAAGAGATAATGCTACAAGGATTTTCTTGTTCTGTAGCAGAAAATAATAATAATAGTGTAGTTTGCTTTGCTTTGTTACAGTGTCTGTCAATCAGTTGTTTCTTTCTTCCATTACTGTTTTTGTTCACTTTGTAAGTCGTGCAGACAGACAGAAGCAGAGAGAGAGAGAGAGAGAGAGAGAGAGAGATGGGGTCTTAATATCTTAATATATGCTAATTGCACGTGTACACCGTAACACTTGCACTTTCTATTTTCTTTCTTCCCTTGTTGCTCTTTTTGCTTTGTAAATTCTTAATTATTTTTATTTGTCTTTTAATTAAATCCTAAATTCGAAGTAATGATGGAGTATGCTCTGTCTTTGATTGGTATCTTACTATAAAAAACAAATAGCTACGAAAATGATATAACCGTGTTTAATTAGAGTAATAAAAATATAATTATAAATATAAATTAAATTTATTTTTTAAAAAAACAAAAGATACATTGAACATGTCACCTTATTTTCTACTGATTTCATTTTTTTTATTTTTATTTTTTTGCCTTTCAATTCTTTGTCCTCTTTAGGACTAGGAGTCTGTAAACCAGGCGGTGAAAAGAAAGGAAAAGAAAAGAAGAAGAGGAAGAACAATTCTTTATCTACTTTTTATGGAAATTGCATTGGTTTAGGTCAAATTTCGATTTAACATGAAATTATGTTCTGGTTAATTGCCATTCAATGTAGCGATTAAAGAGGTAAAATCTTTATTATTCCCATTATTTCCATCATAATTAATGAAAGCGTTGAGAATATATACATGCACATATGTTATGGCCCAAAGTCACCAGCTAGCACAGTGTCACATGGAGACTGGAGAGATAAGCACCAAAATTTGCTGGAGAAAGACTGTGTGCAAGGCAGGCAGCCATTGTTGCTGAGGGTAGAGAGACAGACAGCCCAGGTAGAGAGAAACCAGGGATTTGCCTGTGATGTCAACGTATTCACTACGGGATTTCTGAAGAAAAACAACTGTGTACTCTTCTTGTTTTCCCCTTCCCTGACTTTCAAAGTTTGTTGTACAAAGAAAAGTCAGCTATTCTCTGGGCACTCTGACGCCTGTGCTGTAACTTCCATGTACGTAGGACCATTTACTGCTTCTTTACTCTTTGTGCTCTTCTTCATCCAATTCAATGTTTACTGAGAAATTGGTCCCCAAAATCTTACTGAATGAGCTACGAACAAGTGCTTTCAGCACACAAGAGTGTTCATTTTAAGGTTTTTCTGGTATTGATACTATCAAATATTGGTCGGGTTAATTTAATGCTGTGTTTTTTCACAATATATGTTTCTTTAAAAATAATAATTAAATTGGGTTGTTAGTTGACCCAATAGATTAATTCAATAATATGTTTTTTCAATATATATATTAAAAAATAATTAAATCAAAGACTTAATAAATCGGCTAATATGATCAGACTGAGTTTAATATTTATATTATCATTATATTCCTTGCATTAACATCTAGAACGTTACTTGAAAATCATGCATATTTTTGCAAAAATAAAGCCACAAAAAAAAAAAGAAAAACCTTAACAATCTAATAATAGTTTTTTTAATAAATTAGTAAATTTTTGCCTCGTTACTAATTTATATTATTCAGAAAATTAATTCGATAAAACTATTTCAACAAAAATTGAATGACTAGCAAAGAAATTGGTGGCAACAAATGGTAAAAGCTCTGTTCATAGGTAAGAAGAAAAAAAGTACCTAGCTAACATAGCAAAGGTAAGGTAAGATTACATAAACAAATTTTCTATGGTTCTGCAACAGCTTGGAGCCCTGAGCCACTAGTTCTATCAGAAGATGCCAATTGCAACACTACCTAACACAGTGGCCTTAGTTTTACTTAATTTTTTGTTTGCTTCTTTCAAAACAATGCAGCATCGCACATGCATGGTCTTCCTCCCTCCCTGCCCTGTTTGATTTTCAAAGAAAACGGCAACATATAATTCATTGTCATGCCATGCACCTGAAAAATATAGCCAGCCCTTACGGCCCCTACCTACTTGAAAGCCTCTCGTTTTCTCGAGATGAATCTCTGAACTTTTCCACCTTCAGATGATCTCCAGAAGACCATGGGAATAATGCCCTATGAAAATAGGCACCGAAAAGTTGGGAGAGTGTCACTTGAGACTCACTCTGGACACAGACAATAATAATAAGATAATCATACATGCCTGGAAAGCATCTCTCATTTTGTGATATTTTGTTTGAAGCAGGAAAAATACATGAAAGAGACATTGCGTTTAACCAATGCTTGTGGAGATTAATATCAATAGGAAAAAGTAAATATTTAGAGATTTTTTTCCCATCAATTGTAGAGGAATATATAGTTGATTGCATCTAGATCAACAAAAATAAATAAATAAATATCAGGATAATATTTAGTTATTGTTCTAGGACAGAAGAAACGAAGATCATGGAGATAAAAATAATAGCTTTGAAGTATATTTAAAAAAATACATTTTTGTTTTTAATGTATTTACTAATTTAATTGGCGTGAAATTTAATATGATTATGTTTGTTCTAGGGATAATTTAGTATAAGTTATCCAAATCAATATTCCAATGACAATCAACATGATTAAGCATCGGCTATAGCAGACAATATCTACATTAATAATTAAATACATTAATAATTAAATAAAAAAAGAGGGGTGGAGAGCACTACAAAAAAATAACTTAATCTATAGGCTATAACCCATAATGTGACATTTAATATATGAAGAAATTAAAAATAATCACACCTCCACGATTGGGAGTAGTTTCTATTTATATATTAATTAAGATTGTGGGCTACAACTATATAGGCCAAAATAATTAATCAAACTATAGTATATATAGTCGATGTTACACTTTGCATCTAGGGGTTAGGGTTTATCAATTTAATAATGCAAACTTTAAGAGAAATTGCATGTGCCTAGCACATCATATTATTGTAATGCTTCCAAGTGCGTAACACCACCTGCCATGGAAATGACTCGCAAGAGGTTTGCTACATACGCATGTTTCCAAATAAATTAAAGGCTTCGATAAAAATAAAATAAAAATTAAAGGCTATGAAACATGCCTCTATTCTCTTTTGTTTATTAGGATTTTTAATTAGTGTTGATTTGATTTTATAACAAAGTGTTTTTTATTAGAAGATATATTAAAATAATTATTTTAAATTTTTTATATCAGCATATTAAAAAATTATTAACATATTAAATTGATATTTTTTGAAGTTATGCCCTTTTAAAACATAGTTCAAACATAAAAATAAAAAATATATATCTAAATATTTAAACAAAAAATTTTGTTTAATAAAAAAATAAAAAAGAATTATAATCTTTTTTATTAGAAAATTACGAGTAAAAAAGAATTTAATTTTTATATGTGAAGATTAATAAAAAAAAAACATCTCCACTATTAAAATAAAATGAAACTGTTTTATTGAATAGTTAAATTATTATTTAATGAAAAGCTCAACGAATCTTGATTTATATGTATAATAAGAATTATAATCTTACTCCATTAAATAAATTTTAACTAAGAAATCTTATTAATGATTAAATTTAGATTTTGTTTCGTTTCATGAATCTATCAAACACAAACAGTTAAACCAAATTACTTGCTCATAATTAGCCTTTCCTAATTATTTATATAAAACCTCTCATAAAGAAAACAATTTGCAGTAGAAATTCCCTCCTCAAAATATTTGAAACAAAAGTTAGCATTCAATTCAAAGTGATAAGGTATCAAACCCCAGATAGATATGTCCTTAATTTCCATGGCTATATTTATAGCTAGCCTCATGGCATGGCTCTCGATGAAAGAGAGAGCACTAAGAAGTTCGAATGGCTCCCGTGGATCGAATTTCATCACTTTGAGGAAACACTGCCTTCTTACGTTTGAACTACCGAGGGTTGAGGACAGAAATAATTCGAAGGAAAGCTGCAAAACGCAGCAGCAGCAGCAGCAGCAGCAGCCATTCGTCTGCTGCTACACATAGAAATATACACAGCTTCTATAAAAAGAAGTTTCTTGATATTAGTGAACCTAAAGCACTGCCATGTGAAGTTAAATCATTTCGTCTCATCAAAAGCAGATGTTTTTTTTTCCTTCACTGTTCACTTTAGTATTTTCTCGATCCAGAGAAGACAAGTAGTCTTTGAGATTCTACCTGGTAGATACTCTCCTGCCTCTTCGAAAAATAAAAACTCATTTTTTATAACATATATGGTTTGGAGGTTTTTTGAAAAATGGTAATTTCTTTAAAAAACAATTAGAGAAAATAGCCCCATAATTTTTTTTTTCAATTTTTTTTTCTCAAATCCATCACTTTCTTTACCGACGTAAGCACCTTTACATACCTAAATATAAACTTGAACTTTCAATGGTAAGGGATTTCTAATATTTCTAAAGATATTAAAAATTCAATCTCACTACAAGTTGATTTTAATAACTTTATAATTTTTAAAAAATTAATTTAATTTTAAATTTTAAATTTTTAGGTAAAATTTCAAAATATAATTTATATTATTTTCTAACGCACCCTTCAAGTAAAAGATCTTTTAACTTAAAACTTGTGTATACCTATACTATCATGTGTTTAATTTTTATCAAATAAATAAGAATAATGAGATTTAAACTCGTGACCGCTTGATCATTAAAACTCTGATATCATGTCAAATAACCAATTCAACCCAAAAGCTTCAACTTTTAGGTAAGATCTCAAGACATGATTTATATTATTTTCTAACAGTATTTACATCTTGATGTCTAAGGACATTAAGGGGTGCATGAAGGCATTTCAATTTGTGTTTTTTTTTAAAAAAATTAATTTAGATTAAATTTTTGAGTATGTTTTATAAATATATTTCACAGACATGCAGACGATGTACATTTGAGCTTTGGATGCTTTCATATATAGCATGGTCAACAGGAATCTTAAGGATTTCATTCCAAACATGTAGATGAAGTTAGTTCGGTAAGAAGGAGACCTTTTATGTCCGATCAAAGTTAGTTGGCTTTTAGTTATAATAATTAACATTAAAAAATGGATGATTAGCCTTTTCATGCTGTGATTTTACCCTAAAAATGCTTGTGGGTCTAACCTAAAACAAGCGTCCAAGATTATATTACTAGAAAATAATGACAATTTAGCTTCTCAACAGTCAAATAGCACCTGGGTTTAATCATTTCAATCAAGACGAGATTGGTGATGGGATGTCAAATTTAAAGTGGGATTAATTTGGGTGAGGTCAATTTATTTAACTAAGATTTAGTTTTTTTATGTACACATGTATGTTTATGCAATCAAACAAAATCCTCTAGATTATGTCGGGTTAATGTCTCCGAATAAAACGAATAGATGTAAAAGGGGTAAAAACTATTTCGTTAAAGTATTAGAGATAAATATATAAATTAAATTTTTATTTG
>Ga0325411_1001932_pt1 | contig 23240 bp, 9 predicted proteins | sample PopdelMetagenome_13_FD_206181 | JGI IMG/M metagenome (GOLD analysis project Ga0325411, IMG submission 206181) | Populus deltoides microbial communities from Bellville, Georgia, United States - Xylem-PdIQD-R4 | ecosystem: Host-associated > Plants > Phyllosphere > Stem > Wood/Secondary xylem... | reverse complement strand
AATAATTCAATCGAGAAAGTTGATTTTCAATTTCTTCGAAGAATTCTTATGAAATCTGAAAATTGGTCTAGAAGTTTATGAAATAATTGTTCCACAACTACACTATAAATCAAGAAATTATACCCAATTGATGGAAATTGAAAATACAAATATTTAATAGGCTGAATTGATAAGAATGGAGCCTATTTAATGAACTGGTAAGAACACAAGTGTAAATGCTGAATCCAACCATGGCATTTCATTGTTCAAATTGCTCTATAAAAGGTTTTCAGAAACACCCACAACTGGAATGCGAAACAAGCGCTTTATACTGTTCAAAATCGTTGTCAGCTTTTTTCAACAAAAGATTTGCCTTTACTTCTCTCTAATCTGAATTAGTCCTAACTCACTCGCTCACCCCCCATTGCAACAATTACAATAATCCTTTAATGCCAAAGATAACGGCAATCGTTGGCAAGGATTCAAATGTTCTCAGAGGGTGCCTAAAATCCTATCTGAAAAGTCTCTGTAAGAATTGAACAGACATATAAAGGCACCTATATAGGATTCAAGCATGAACTTTATAGGTTCATGTCTTTTCCCTTCCGCGCTCCTCTAGTTCCATCAAGTGGAAGGGCCGCCGCACAACAGATACTCAACAGGTAAAAGTTACACTAGGGAACAGGAAGGTTTGGCACAGCGAGGGAGAAGGATTACAACGGTATGACTTGATCAAAACACTTGATATTTTATTTCTTATTGAAAACGAGTGCCTTGAGGTGTCTAGGAGGATACAAGCACCAAACCAGGTACCAGCTTCACTAATTTCAGAAATAAAGGTATTTCGCAAACAGGAAATTTAAAATAAACAACCAAAGAATTGATGATAATCTCTTGGTCATCAAATATTGGACATAAATTATCCAGGCACCAAACAACAATACAAACCATCCATCATGCATAGGCCACGCCATTCCATTATACAACCTGGCCAACTAGCAGCTTGCGGATCTGCAATAAGAAGCCATGACAGCATTAGGGTAACAAATTCAACAATACTTAGCAAAGCTGCAATGTCATGCATGTTATACAAATGAGTAGCTAAACAACATACGCAATCACAAAGCTTTCCTGAGATGTCAAGTTACACCGATGCAGGCCATTCGATTTGGCCTTTCCAAGGTAGCACTAAAATTTTCAGCAATTTGCAGACAAAAAAAGGTCATATAATGGGAAAAATACTAATATAACTTCTCACAGAACTCTGTTTGCAATAGCATGTATGGAAATAAGAATGAGGGAGGTTTTTGTTAAAGAATCTCTAATTCTTAAAGAGATACCCGCATAAAACTGATAAAGAAAGTTGAGAAAAAAAGGAAAATCATAAGAAGTTAGTCAGACTAGTGAACAACTTTGACCCATAAATTATACTAAATAATTACGTCTTTAAAGGAACTTCCACCTCTTACACAGAACTCATACTAGAGGATTAGAAAAGGAAGTTTAAAGTCAAATAGCAGATGCCCGTGCTGCAAGTTTCATCTAAAAATCATTTCTGCACTCTTTCTTCATTAAAAAATAACCTCCTAGCATTTCAGATCCAATCAAACTGTCCTTATCCTCTTTGCAGGACTATTGATTGATGGCCAAAAAAGAAAAAGTAAAGGGGTTGCACATATGAATCCCAAGCTCGCAAGTTTTATTTTTTCTAGAATAACAATCCTCAAGTCCTCTTTAAGAGTTTTACAAAGCCTTAAATAAGCCGGAAACCCTACCTCAACTATGAAACAAAATAAAAATCCACATTTACAAAGGAAAGAAGCACGAAATCCAAAAATAACAAGGAAATCACAAAAACTGCTAAAACTGAGGCCCCGAGGTGAGATTTTTAAAATATAAAGATCCGACAATAGAATCAAAAGTTATGACCATTTTAAGCCGTTATTCTGATTTGACACAACCATACCTCCTCTTGGGCTTAGATATGTCCCACTAGTCCATAAATGTATCTGCTAGGCCATCCATGTAATTTATCTAGGGTAAATCCTCATCTAGCTATAATAGACCTGTACTTAACTGCTTAGAATCATCCATTATCGCAAGTCCAACTACATCATTCTCCCTAGGTTGGAGGGAATTCATCCTCAAGTTTTGTTTCTCCTCTAAATAAGAAGTGAAGTGCTGAACATTGAAGACATTAGAAGTTTTCAGATGATGAGGAAGACGAATCATGTAGGCATTATCATTTATCTTTTACAACACCTTATAATGACCTATCTTCCTTTCCTTAGGCTTGTTATACTCACACTAGAAACCTGTCACGTGTAAGGATTGCCCATACCAAATCACCAACTTCAAACACTACTCTTTTATGATAAGTATCAGCCAGGGCCTTATACATGACATTGTTGTCACTAATTGTCTGCTTGACCTATTATGAATGCCAAATAAGTAATCTACCATGTCAGTAGCTTTGATGCTCATGCGTCCAATGCGAGGTATGTGAATTAACTCTAGTACTCCAGAAGGATTCTACCTATAGACAATCTTAAAAGGACTTAGTTAGGTGGTCCAATTTCGAGATCTATTATAAGCAAACTTCACCTATGACAATGTCTTATCTCACTATTTTAGCTTATCTCCAACCAAGCTTCATAGTAAGTTGCCGAGACTACTATTAACTATCTTTGTCTGCCCATTTGTCTAAGGGTAATAAGTATTGCCAAAATTCAACTGAGTTCCCATCCTTCCCCACAAACTTTTCCAAAAATTACTTCTGAACTTGACATTCCTATCTGAAGTGATGAACCTAGGAATGCCATGCAAACAAACCACCTGATTGAAGTAAAGTTAGGCTACCCAAGATGCATCCATAGTCTTTCGGCAGGCTATAAAATAGATCATTTTCGAGAACTTGTCAACAACAAAAATAGAATCCATAGCCCGTTGTGTACAAGGTAAGCCCAATACAAAATCCATGCTTACGTCTAGCCATGGAACATCAAGAACTAGTAACGGGGTGTACAACCCAACATTCAATAAGGCCCCTTTGGACCTCTGACAAACAACACACCTCTTGACAAAGTTAGAAGCCTATCTTCGTAACTTAGCCCACTAATAACATGTGGATACTAGAGTCAATGTCTTATCCTGTCCAAAATACCCCTCACAGTGTAGTTCATGAATGATATGCTCTCGCAAAAAGCAAACTAGAACACAAAGTTGCTAACCACGAAAAAGATAACCGTTTAAAAACACATAATTATCTCGTTTACCTCTTTTTGTTAACTCAACATAAATCTGACTGAATGATGCATCCCCCGAATACAGCTCAGAAAGTATCAAATCCTAGCACATGGGTAAAGTGACACGTCGACTGAGAGTATCATCTACCTTATTTAAACTGCTTGATTGGTGCCTCAATGAAAAAGTGAACTCTTGCAAAATCGATACCATTTCGCATGTCGACGACTCAACTTATGCTACCCATTTATGTACTTCATAGCCTCATGGTTAGTAATTAAAATAAACTCCTTCAGCAAAAGGTAATGCCTCCAATGCTTTAAAGTCAAAACAATAGCGCAAAACTCCAGATCATAGGTGAAATAGTACTTTGAGTTAGACAGTTTCTCACTAAAAAAGGCGATGGGGCGCCCACCTTGGCTAAGAGCTCCCCCATTGCCTACTCTAGAAGCATCACAATTTACTTCAAATAGTTTCTCAAAGAATAACACTAGTAGTTTGCAGTACCAACTAGGGACCCATGATCACTCTCTTAGCCCAGGTCACACTATCCCTGGTCTTGCAAGTCTCTCTCCTCTAACCTACAGGTTAATTATGTGATCTGCCTTTGCATGTCTTTGATAGCGAGCTTCTGGATGTTCCCTTGTCAATGGGGGAGCTCCCCATCCCCTTCTTGGCCACACTCTGCTCCACGACCTTTTCCCACCATGGTTTGTTAGCGCACACAACAACAAATAAATTCTCTTCTGTGGGATTGCAACACACAACAACAAATAAACCTAGGATCGTTGGGCTTTGATACCAACTGATACAGGCAAAAGCTAAAGACAACAACAAACAAAGAAAGAACATGGGAATTTTAATGAGCAAAATGGGCTGCAAATGTGAGCCCCAAGTTTGGAGGTTTTATTTTCTTTATAATATCAATCCTCAAGCTCTCTCTTTAGGAGGTTTATGAAGCCTTAAAGAGGCCAAAAACCCTACCTCACCTAGAAAACAAAATAAAAATCCAAAATTATAAAAGAAGGAAGCATGAAATCCAAAAATAACAAGGAAAATCACAAAAACTGTCAAAACCAGGGCCCCAGGGCGAGATTTGTAAAATCTAAAGATCCGATGACCAAAATAGCGATTCCAACGGTAAAATCAAAAGTTATGGCCCTTTTTTTTCATTATTTTGGTCTGGCGCGGCTAGACCTCCTCTTGGGCCTGGATCTATTTCACTAGTCTATAAATATATTTGTCAGGCCATCTATGTAATATGTCTAGGACAAATCCTTATCTAGTTGTGGCAAACTTGCACCTGACTGCTTAGAATCACTTATTATAGCACGCCTAACTACATCAGAAAGCCCCCATCCTCTTTACATTATCCCATGTGTTTCAACAAAAACTAAAATTTATTCAAGTTAGGACTAAACGTCTTTTTGAAGATTAGTTATAAATTTCAACGTGCTAAAACAATAATAAGAAGAAATACTCAATTAGAATAAGTTAACACAAATCTAAGAACTAACATTATTCTTACTCTTAATGATTATTAAGTGTAGTGGTGATTTGGAAGATGTAGAATCACCAACAAGATCACCAAACAACACAAACATAGTCAATTTTGGAGAAAAATTATATATTTTTATTCAATAATAATACCTTAAAGTTGATGTCTGCGGAGGGTGTAATAAAATAAGAAGTCCTAATGAAAATAGAAAACATAGGGAAACTAAAATATTAAAATTAGACCCTGTGTTTCTTTCTAAAATAAGCAGTCCTAAAAAATCTAAAATGTTGTTCCACTTTTTGTAGGCTACCTCACAACCCTTTTTTTCAAAATAATAATAATAATTGGGCACTTCATAATCATTCATGATTGTTCCTTTTCTAAGAACAAGTTCAATTCTCTTTCGTTCATTCTATTGATATGAGTATCCTATTAAGGGATTAGAGTGCATGGAGAGGTTAGGAAAAAAATAGTAACATCAATAACGATAATTTATTGAACATACCTCGGGAAGTTTTTTACGAAATACAACGTCCAACCGCGCATCAAGAGAATTTTCAAACACAATCTTCCCATCTCGAGATGCCAACACCACACCTCCAGAGCTTCACAACAAAATATACCAAAGTCAACTTTGTTTTTCCATCTCCAGTATCTTAGATACCAAAGAGTGACTTTTTAAGATAAGTCATTTGAAACCTTACACTCATTGGTTACATATTATGCAATTTGGAAACCCTAAGTTATATGATACAATTAGCAACGTGAATTATGCAACTAGAAAATTTTGGAAATCAACAGCAGGTATAAATTTACTATGGCGACCACAATTAAGAACAAACTACGACACACACTTGATAAGACCCACAGAAGCCCCACACAAACAGCTATTGATTAATGAATAAGTATATGCACTCAGGTTAGTTTCTTGGATTTTCATGAACAATTTACCAGAAAGGACCATGAGCATTATGATGGCTAGGAGCAGGTGGAAGATAGACATCGTGGTCTACAATGACTTCTGGGGGATAAACATTTGCTTTCTCAGCATATTCTTCCTTTGCTGAATGCAGGACAGACTCCACCAAATGATGGTCATCTTTCCGGCAACGTAGCAAGACAGCAGGCTCCTTCAATCTGAGTAAACTCTGGGAAAAAAAATGAAGAAAGAAAATCCAGATTATGAGCACAATACTTTATTCATGTATATAACACCGCATTCCTGTTAAATATGAAATCATAATGGTCATTTCTGAGCATTCCCTGGTAATACAATTTTTCATTTCTTCATCTAATTTACAAACAACCAATCATCCTCTAAAATGTATCTGCAAGTTAAAAAGTTTCATCAGATGATTCCCTCAAAGCTCAAGCCATCATCAGAGTGTTAGTAGATTAAAATTCACTTCATTTTATCAAAAAAACAAAAATGCTCAGTAGGGAACATCAAGTGCATGTATCTAACAACTGAAATGTAGGCATCATGTGCATGTATCAAGAGTTTATACAGATACAGACGAACACAAGTGAAAAAGGCCCATCAACCAAAACTTCATGAACTACACGTGGCAAAGCAATTCCACAATTTTCTTCAATTTAAAAGCAACTGAAAAGCAAATGGGCATGCTGGTTATTCAATAATGACCTGAACGATGAGATCTTTGAGAAGATGCTTGTACCGATGGTGATGTTGGCTGACATTCAGAAGATCCTTTCCCGCTACATCTTTCATGGAATTAACTACATCATCTTGAGCTTGAAGCACTTTGATCCGAGAAGCATTAAGCTGCATCGAATACTCACTGCCCATAAAAACCAACAAAACAAACGTCACTTCATCACCACCACTCCTGATCAGAACTGAGTAAAATAATCCCATTCTCTACCTACACAAATCAACGTAAAATTATTTCAAAATCCAATCCTGATCTCCTTTCAATAAAATCAAACTAGTAATCTATCCTATCCTACACAGTTTCAAACCGGACCATATTTTTATAATTTCCCTTCATAAATAAATAAATAAAGAAAGTGCTTGAAACATAACAAAACAAAAATAATAAAATTCAATTTCAACACTAACAAATTCCATGATTAGCATCACTTCAGTTAACTGTTCACAAGATAACAACTACAAGCAATCAAATTTAACAGCACAACACAGCCCCACCAATCAATAAACAGCATAATTACCAAAAAGTTAACCAATAAAAAATGGGAGAGAATTACATCTTCTTACGAACTTGAACTTGCTTCTCTTTACGCTCATACTCTTGCCTGATCTTCTTCTTCTCAGCCTCAACCAGTTGTAACTTCTCAATATTGAATTCCTTGAAGAAAACATTTTCTCAATAAGATCAAAACTGAAAAACCCATCAAGCAATTCAGCAAAAACAAGCAAGGAGGGAAGAATTACTTCTTCAGCAGAAACTAAGATCTCGTTGGCCTTTTCCTCTGCTTCTTGGCGGATGAATCGGACCATCTGCTGGATCTGCTTGGAGACATCTGCGTCGTTCATTTCGGATGACTTTGGTGGAAAAATCACACGAGAAGAGAAGATCCAAATGGTTTGGACAGCTTTGCGATTCAATAATTTCTACCAGAAGAAGATGCAAGAGCGTGTGTGTGTCTATATATATATATATATATATATATATAACGGATGATATACTTGTACTACCAGACAGCACGTTAGGCTGGTCAGTGATTATTCACGTTTTCACGAAGCAGTCCCCTTGTATATGTTTTTTCAATTTATTATTTATTTATTTATTTATGTATGCATGTTTACAATTTTTCTCTCTGTTTGGAAGGTAACAGGGGTATATAGTACAAAGTTATTAAATTAGCGAAGTTCAAGCAGCACTATAAAGGTTGGGTAGATACATTTAAAAATGGCTTTGATTTAATATTATTTGAAGTTATATTATTTTGAGAACAAAAAAAAAAAAATCTCATTTGGATTTTGATAAAGATAATCGAGATAATCAATTGCCCTGTCAAATCAACTAAATTTTATTAAATCCACTTTCACTTTATTTAATATTAAATTAGATCATTAGCATGTACCGGGTTAGGGGTCGAATTATTTTTTAACATAAAAAAATATTCAAGCTTTAATAATATGTTTTATAATAAAAAAAAATAATCATGAACTTAAAATATAATATATATTGCATGATATTTTTTTTTAATATTGATATAGTGATATATTTGATAAAAATTGTTTTTTTAAATATTAAGTTAGTAACATATTAGATCAATTTGGGTTAACCTATTAAATCTGTGACCTGAGTTATGAGACCGTAATAACTTTATAAAAAGCAAATCAAAATAAATTATGAAGGTCAATTCCTAATCAACTTAATGTTTAAAGATGAAATTGAAAAAAAACATCAAATTAAAAAATAAACAATAAAAACTATCTGAGCCAACCCTAATCATAAGATTAGGAAAACTCCATAGAAAAAACAAATCATGAAACTCAATTTTTAACTAATCCAATATTAAAGGATAACATAAAAAAAAGAACAAAAAAACAACTCAAGTCAACTCGGGCTAACTTGTTAAGCTCGTGAAATGGATCATGAGAACATGATGATGTCATAAAAAGAAAATAAAAAATAATATAAAACTCTATTTCCAACACATCCACTATTAAAAATTGAAATTGAGTAAAAAAATTAAAATCATGAGATTAAGATAACTCCATATAAAGTAAATTGAAAAAAAAATCAAGAAGCCCAATTTTCAAATAACCTAATATTGAAGGATGAAATTGAAGAAAAAATAAATAAAAAGGAAGAAGATTGAGTTGTTGGAGGGTGAAATTGAAAGAAAAATTCAATTACAAAAGGATTTTAAAAAATAAATTGAGTCAACCCGAGTTAACCTACCAAAATCATCAAGATAATTCCATATAAAGCAAATTGAAAAAAAATACAAAATTCAATTAAAAAAATATTCAATTAAAAAATAAAAATGAATAGAATCAACTCAAGGATTAACTTGCTAAACTCGCGATTTAAGTCATGAGATCAGGATAACCTTATAGAAAGAAAATAAAAAAATTATGAAATTCAATTTCTAACCAACTCAATATTGAAGGATGAAATTAAAAAAAATTAATTAAAAAATGCAGCAAAAGAAAAAATTAAGTTAACCTTAGTTAACTTATTAAACTTGCGATTTAGTTCATGAGATTAAGACAAATTCATATAGCAAATCGAAAAAAATTATAAAGCTCACTTCCAACAGATTCAATATTGACAATTGAAATAAAAAGATAAAAAACTAAATTCACGAGATTGTAATATAACCCAACAAAAAGAAAATTAAAAGATTATAAAGCATAATTAAAAAAAAACTAATATTAAAAAATAAAATTAAAAAAATCTAAAAAAACACAAAATACTATTATATCAAATAATATTTTACGAGTATAACTATAATGATTTAACATATCTTTAGTATTTTGTTAATTTCATGCGAGCAAAGCCTTATAGGAACACACGCTTATCACTCATTTAAATTGGTTTAAAGAATGGATTTAAATTCCTCGTTTCCTTATTAATATATTTTTCTTCAAACATGCAGGCTTGAATGTATTCTCTTTAGAATCTGATTGTAACACATATTATTGGTTTAAATTATTTTTTATCTTGATTTTAAAATTTGATAAAACTGAAAGCAATTAGAATAAATATAAAAAATCTAGATAATTTAAAATAAAAATACATCTCTCAAATTAAAAAAAAAAACATAATTTCATTATAAGAATATAAGAACAACACACCTCTAGCACATTGTCACACATAACTTTTTGTAATTCTTTTTGAAGATATGCAAAGAAAAGATAACAAAAATAAATTTTAAAAAAATAATTAAAAAACAATCATGAAAGGCTATAACAAAGAGCAATAGCTAATATTATATAAAAAAGGTGAACTATATTTTAAAAAATAATTTTGTAAATATATTGTAAATGAATTAATTTAAATAAATTTAAATTAAAACATAAAAAAATCAAAGACCCTTACAAAGAGAGCCCAGTCGATTGGGGTGATTATTTTTTCATTTTCTTTTTCTCTAACTTTGTGACTTCTTCTACTTATATTATTTTGAAATGTCTTGCGATGCATGGGGTGATTAAAATTTGACTGTCTCATTGAATGCAAACGAATAAGTTTTTCACCATATTAGTATGTTTGTGTTGATTGATAATGATGCAGCCCAGATCGGGGTAGCATGCAGCAGCCCCTGGCAGAGCCTTTTCGGCCCAGACTGGGGTTATCTGCAACAGCAAGGCTGGGTCTGGCTAGCTAGAAAGGGGTTGCTGTCACCTTAGCAGCAGTTAAGCTACTCATCTTCTCTCTCTCTCCTTTTCACCCTTTCTTGTTTGCGCATGTTTCAGAATATTTTCCTCTAGAAGCATGAACCATCCACCACACACCATACCACCTTCTCTCATTAATAAACAATCTCTTATTAACTTTTTAGGCTAACCTTTCCAATCTATATCTAACTTTGCATCAACATTCTTTGCCTTTCGTGGCCTGCCACTCTTACCAATAATGATTTACTTTCAAGCACTAATCTATCCCCGCAAGTCTGGCATGCCAATCAAGCAGTCAACTTTATAGGAAACCAGATATTCCCCGTCGTTTTTCCCTCTCTACCATATAATCTTCCTATAAGATAAGCTATGTTCCTCTGTATCTATAAGGTCTTGAAGACAACGCATTCAAGCTCATATACGTTAACTAAGCTCACTCAAGCATACTTACATCATTCATTACATACATTTTTTTACACACACATTCTTATTATATTTGTTAACTTAAGCATCAAAGGATCCCCTATCTTGACATGGAACTTGTTTTGTAAGTTAGTCACCAACATAGTACTTAACTAAGGAAAGCCTAATATGTTTGAAGTTTTTCATGACTTCATTAATAGAGTCGCATGTGAGAATCTCAATAAAAAATCTAGTTCATTCCCTTTTGTTGTTCATAAAAAATATTGTCTATGACTGATGAAACTCCAAGACAAAGAAGAGTAATTGATCTCCTTATCATAAGGATTTTAATACTTTTAGGTCTTTAATGACTCTCTCAACAAGTGCAAGTGCTTAACTACGTTATTCCAGCCATACAAAAACAACTTCACACTCTTCCATTACATCAATAAAAAAAGTTAACATACCAAGAGAGCATGACCCAAATGGTTTCTCCATTGTGTAGAGTATCGTTTTTATGCGTCCAATCTCCTCCTTATTGAACCCCAACCTTTAGGGTGTTAGACTTATGGGCTGGCTCTTCTGAATTTGCCTAGTTTGCATGTCTTCTTGATTGGTTCCATTTGTATCCTCCATTATGCCCTATCCTTGGTGGTTTTTCATGGACTTTCCAGTAGGTCTCCTTTTTATGACCTGTCTTATTGCAATAGTTACAAAACAAACTTATTGCAATAGTTACAAAACAGATCATCTTTAGGGAGTTTTTCCTTTCAGTCTTCACCACTTCTGCACCATTCATGGCATCACTCAGGTTTCTGTTATTAGTTATCATCCCCTTCAATATTAGGGACATCAAGCATCATAATTCTCTTTCCTTCTTCAGCCTTTATCAATGAGACCACCTCATTGAGTGAGGGTAGGGATTCCTTTCCAAGTATTTGGACTCACATTTGATCAAATTCTATGTTGATTCTTACAAGAAATTCAAAGATCATTTCTCTTTCCATATACTTTTTTAGAATTACAGCATCATCATTACATTGCATCTTAAAATCCTGATAGTAGTCCAATTCTAACCAGAAACTTTTCATAGTATTGTAATATTCAGTAACCATCATATTACCTTGTTTGGTCATTGAAAACTTCGTCTTAATCTAATAGATTAACGCAACATCCTTTACTTTAGAATATGTCTGTCTCACTGTATCCCATATATCCTTTGTTGTAATCAGAAACATATAAGGCCCACAAACTTCTAACATTATAGAGTTCCACAACCATGACATAATTATGGAGTCTTCTTCATTTTAGAGTGTATTTGGGTCTTTTGGACTAGAAGGGTTGTCCATCATATGATTGATCTTTCCTTTTCCTTTGAGAAAGGTTTTCACTATTTGTGACTACTTCAGATAGTTTTGTCCATTCAGTCGGTAGGATGACTGTAAACTCTATAATTCCCCTGATATTTAGGTTTCTTTTGTAGTGTTTTCAAACATGTTTTTCAGATTTGGACAGGTTTGCTAGATCAAGTGACTAGGGTTGTCAGGACAGATGAGAAGAGAAGAGAAGGGAAGAGAAGGAATTCCAAGTTCAGAGAGAAGGTAGGTTCAGAAGAAAAAAGATAGGCTCGATTTAAAGATCTAATACCATGTGAAAAATTCTTAAATTCTGATTTCTCATCTTATTTCAAAATAGATTCCTAAGTATATACAACATCTACAAATCTATATTAGGACAACTATTAACTACACATAAATAGGTATTATTATTTGAATCTGATTTATGGAAAAGAAATTTGACTTTCTGTTTTTATTTTCTATAAATCAGGTTCAAATCAGCCTTAATTACTTCAGAATCTTCAACACTTTCTAGTTTCTTTTAATCTATAATTGTTGTTAGGGTCTAGAATAAAAAGCAAATGAGTTAACTTGATTGCTGCAACTATTACTTTAATTTATTAGGGATGAATAAGCTAAGTTAAATTGTTGAATTTTTTGAACGGTTGCTTAGAATAAATTTTACAGACTGTGCTTGTAAGGCTACTGCAGTGTGAATTAAAATTGGTTTTCAATGTCTAATTCATTTGATGGTAAAAAATTGATGAGAAAGCTTTATCTAATTAATTTAGTCAAAATCTCCTCGATTTCCTTTAACTTTAAGAGACATTGAATTTATTTGCTTGAATTGTAAGAATATTTGTTTTACTTTGATGATCAACAAATTTATAGGAATGAAAATTTATAGGAATGAATGTCTGGACCTTTGAACTGAGTTAATGACATATCAATTTATTATTTTTATTTTCAGAATTTTGTTTCTTTAATTTTTTATTCAAATCCCTAGTTTTTTTTATTTCAATATTTAATAGGAAGATTAAACAAAATTTCCCATGGGTTCACTCTGGTTTTCAAAATCATATTATGAATTTATTTTATTTGTGATAAGTAAAGTCAAAATTATATTTTGAAGGTTCCGATGACCGACCAACTAACCTAGGATATACATTGAATTTATGCCCTTTTTAATGGCATCGATAACACTTTATTAAAAGTGGCTTAGCATGAGGATTATCTCTTTTTCTATTTATCCTCGCAAGGAATTGCTTGAGGCATATTTTTATCATAACCACAACCAACATTAGGTTGTTTGGATTAATTTTTTATTTATAGCTGCTTACCCTTCTCTACTGGTGTAAGTCAAGGCTATGTGGCAGGAACCCTCCTTTGTAGCCCAATTCCATCTTTGATGGCAAGTTTCAATCCATTTACTTATACTTATTGCCCGTCAGTTTTGTTGTAATCTAATTTTTTATTTTTATTTTTGTATATATTTTGAAAAAAAAATAAAAAAATATCTTTTAATTAGTGTTAGTTATTTTCTTTATTTTTTGTATTTAATTCTTGTGTGTCAAAAAAACAAAAAAAGAAAACAATACAAAAAAAGTTGAGGTTTGAAATTAGATCAATAATAAATAGAGTATCACAAATAAAAACAAATTGAGTTTGATAGTTTTTTGTGGTCATTGTAAAGGTCTCAATTGAAGAGAATATTTAAAAAATAGTTTAACTTGATTTAATTTGGAGTGAAAGAAATTTAAAATTCAAGAATAATTTCCAAATCCCACAGCCCTGAGCCACCATATGCGTTCTACAGCTATCAATCACCATGAAAACCGCCCTCTCACAGACCTTAGGATCCACTGTCGAAACCAGAAGGCAGGTCCCCCTTCACGCGAACAATCCAGCAGACCCCACTTCTTAAAACTGAACCAATCAAACCCAACCCAACTATCTCGACGACAACCCAGCTGAAAAGAGAAGAAACACCGAGAGACAAAAAAAAAAAAGAAAAAAAAAGAGGCCTGGCAACAGGAGAAGAAAAGGAGCTGGTGGTCAAATTAATTCAGTCCCTTTGCAGGATATAAATGGTGAGTGAAGGCACGTGGGTGTAATCCTAAGATTGGTGAAATAGCCAGCATGTGGATGCATGCGCGCCACGTGGTCCAGTGGTATTTTTTAATGTTTTTCCAGATCATGCCCAATTTCAACCCAAATAAATATTTTATTGCTAAATTATATGTTTAAATTTTGTACATATTTTTTTTATTTTTATTTTTGTGAAAGTCCAATTTTTTTTTAATTATTATTGATAGTGACATTCTTATAAAAAAGTATAAAAACAAAATGCAAAAGAAAAATTATAACAAATGCTTCCTTATATTTTCCAAGTATACGAATTGATAACTTGGGTTGTGTCAATATGCATGGTTTTATTAAAGCTCATAGAATAATAATAATGATTTTCGGGTTTGTTTTGCAATTCACCATAGTGAATGGGCTAAATTCCAATTCAATTTTTATTATTCATATGGAACCACGTCTTAAAAATGGCTTAGTTGACTAATCCTTTTTTAAAACGATCGATGTTCAAATGTGAAAATCACATGCGAGTTATTTTTATTTTTTAGCAATTTCAATGAAGATTCCTTTAGGAATCTTAATGTATTTGAAGACTAATGTCAAACTTTTTATAAAATAAAAAATAATAAAAACAATTAATTAGGATAATTGATGACAATAAAAAAAAATAAATTTAAGTGAACATATAGTAAAGATAACATTTCATAAAATATGATGCTTTATGGATGACATTGTTCTTATCTTAAGTATAGTTAACCTCTTACCTGAATATCTAGAACTAATGCTTATTTTTTTAGGATCCTTAGTTTCCTTTAATTTCTAGGTGGGGACTCTAATTTTCAATAATATGTGTATTTTGGCTTCGACATGCAACAAGTTTCATGTAGATTATTTCACTCGGCTAGGAGCAAAAATTTCATTGTATATTCATGCAAGTTTTGAGAATCTTATAAACATCTTTGATACTTAAGGAAGAGGTCTTTTAAATCAAGAGGCAAAAATCTACCTCTCAACAACTACTTCATGTGCTCCCAAGTCTTAATAGGTCTTCTACCTTATTGCCTCCTAGTTTCCAATAGCCTATCTCATTAGATTAAGGTCCCATGCTTCAATGTAAACCCTATAGTTTTTATCATCCTTGAATATGAAACTCTTGTATGCTTATAAAATCAATCAAATTCAACTAACCAATCAAGAAAATCCTCTACTCCTAAATCACCACCAAAACAAGAAATCTCAACCTTCATATGATAATCTTGATCATATGTATTATTTCTAGCAACCTTACGTCCATCTTCTTTATTAGAAGAATACCATTGTGATACTGGCCATGAGAATTTGCATGAACTAGTTCAGGGATAGGTTTGTCGTTGGCGTCATTCTAGGCACATGCCTTTGTTATTTCCTAGTTCGTGTTTACGTGCAATACTAATGCTTTAAGCCTGGTTGTAAGGTTATTGACTCCGATATTGATGTCACCCAACCCAGTTTGCATTTGTCCCTCTAAAGCTACTATCTCTAACGATGATTTAGCTGATCTCAAATAGCTTGCATCCCCTGATCACCGTCACATAGATGATTGTCACCAAATCCTCCACAATTCTCTTCACGATTTGCTATTGATCTGAATGCTGACCTACTTTAATACCACTTGATGAATGATTACTCTTTTTCTTTTCATTTTATAATTTGAATTTGATGAATGATTGCAGGAAATAAATTTTTATAAATGCACAATTTAGATTCAAATGACTTGTTTAAAATATGAATCAAAGAGATTTAGTTTGCAAATAAGATATAATGTTCATGAAAGATATGCAAGCAAGGATACATTGATAATAATAATAGTACTACTATTATCATTACTATTAACAGTAATATTACTAATGACCTTTGGTTTTTTTATTAACCTTGATTGATATTGACTTTTATTTGCATGTTAATTAAAAAGATAATCATAAAACTGCATAGCTTTCAATCATATGTCAAAGGATGGAAAACTACATAGTTTTTAAGGACATGCCAGAAAAGTTAGGGGCGGTGGGATGTTGTCCACATCCAAATAAAAAAACAACAAACACGCTCACATGACTGAGAGGTTACTAGAACTCGATGAATTATTACTTCTTTTTTATTTATTTTATAATTTAAATTTGATGAATGATTAGAAAAAATAAATTTTTGTAAAAGCACAATTTAGATATAAATGGCTTGTTTAAATATGAATCAAAGAGATTTAGTTTAAACATAAGATATAATGTCCATGAAAGATATGCAAGGATGCAATGTTAATAATAATTGTGCTACTATTATATTTATTATTAACAGTAATATTACTAATGACCTTTGGTTTCTTTATTAACCTTGATTGTTATTGACCTTGATTGGCATGTGCATTAAAAAGATAATCATGAAACCGCACAACTTTCCATGACATGTCAGAAAGGACGGAAAACTACACAATTTTTTTTAGGACATGCCAGAAATGTTTGTAGGGGGGATGGTGTCCACATCCTAAGAAAAAACAACAAACACGCTCACATGACAGAGAGGTTACATGAACTTGATGAAAGATCACTCCTTTTTTATTTTGTAATTTTAACTTGATGAAGGTTTGACCTTGATTGACACGTGCATCAAAAAGATAATCATCCAACCACACAGCTTTCCATGACATGTCAAAGCAGATGGAAAACTGCACTGTTTTTTAGGACATGCCAGAAATGTTAGTAGGGGAGATGTTGTCTGCATCCCAAGAAAAAAAAACACGCTCACATGACAAAGAGGTTGCTGGAATTTGATGAATGATTACTCATTTTCTTATAATTTTAATTTGGTGAATGATTACAGGACATAAATTTCTATAAATACACGATTCAAATATAAATGACTTATTTAAAATATTAATAAAAAAGATTTAGTTTGAAAATTAGATATATTGTTCATGAAACACATGCAAGGAAACATTTTTAATAATAATAGTACAATTATTATCATTATTATTAACAGTAATATTACTAATGACCTGTGGTTTCTTTATTATCATTATTATTAACAGTAATATTACTAATGACCTTTGGTTTCTTTATTAACCTTGATTGTTATTGACATTGATTGCATGTGCAACTAAAAGATAATCATGAAACCGTACAACTGTTGATGACATGTCAAAAAGGATGGAAAACTAAGTTTTTGAGGACATGTTAGAAAAATTAGTGGGGGAGATGTTGTTCGCATCCAAAGAAAAAAAAACAAGCACGCTCACTGACAAAGAGCTTATAGGAACTTGATGAATGATTACTACTTTTGTTATTATATAATTTAAATTTTATGAATCATTACATGAAATAATTTTTTTATAAAAGTAAGATTTAGATATAAATGACTTGTTTAAAATATGAATAAAAGAGATTTAGTTTTAACATAAGATATAATGTCAATGAAAGATATCCAAGGATACATTGTTAATAATAATTGTACTACTATTATCGTTGTTATTAAACTAATATTACTAATGACCTTTGGTTTTTTTTTTTTATTAACCTTGATTGTTAATGACCTTGATTGGCATGTGCACCAAAAAGATAATCATGAAACCACACAACTTTCCATGAAATGTAAGAGAGGATGGAAAACTGCATAGTTTTTTAAGACATGCCAGAAATATTAGTGGGAGAGATATTGTCTGCATCCCAAGAAAAAGAAAGAAACACACTCACATGACAGAGAGGTTACTAGAACTTGATGAATGATTACTCTTTTTATTTTATTTTATAATTGACCTTAAATGGCATCTGCGCCAAAAAGATAATCATGAAACCGCACAACTTTCCATGACATGTCAGAGAGGATGGAAAACTACACAGTTATTTAGGACATGCCATATATGATAGTGGGGAGATGTTGTCTGCATCCCAAGGGAAAAAAAACAAACACACTCAAATGACAGAGAGGATACTGGAACTTATTAAATGATTACACCTTTTTTTTATAATTTTAATTTGATGAATGATTGCCCTTGATTGACATGTGCACTAAAAAGATAATCATGAAACCGCACAACTTTTCATGTCATGTCAGAGAGGATGGAAAGCTGCACTGTTTTTTAGGACATTCCAGAAATGGTAGTGGGGAAATGTTGCCTGCATCCTAAGAAAAAAAAAACACGCTCACATGACAAAGAGGTTAATAGAACTTGATGAATGATTACTCCTTTTTTTATTTTATAATTTAAATTTGATGAATAATTACAAGAAATAAAATTTAATAAATGCACGATTTAGATATAATTGGGTTATTTAAAATATAAATGAAAGAGATTTAGATTGAAAATAAGATATATTGTCCATGAAACACATGCAAGGAAACATTGTTAATAATAATAATACTATTATATTATTATTAACAATAATATTACTAATGACCTTTGGTTTGTTTATTAACCTTGATTGTTATTGTCTTTGATTGGCATGTGCACCAAAAAGATAATCATGAAACAACACAGCTCTCGATGACATGTCAGTGAGGATGGAAAACGAAACAACTTTTTAGAACCTGCTAGAAATGTTAGTGGGGGGAGACAGTGTCTGCATCCTAGGAAAAATAACAAACGCGCTCCCTCGACAGAGAGGTTACTAGAACTTGAAGAATGATTATTCCTTTTTTATTTTATAATTTGAATTTGATGAATGAATGCAAGAAATAAATCTTTATAAATGCTTGATTTAGATATAATTGGCTTGTTTAAAATATGAATCAAAGAGATTTAGTTTGAAAATAAGATATAATGTATATAAAAGATATGCAAGGATACATTGTTAGTAATAATTGTCCTACTATTATCATTATTATTAACTGTAATATTACTAATGATCTTTGATTTTTTTTATTATCCTTGATTGTTATTGACCTTGATTGACATGTCCATAAAAAAAATAATCATGAAACCTCACAGCTCTTGATAACATGTTAGAGAGGATTGAAAACTCTAAAGGTTTTTAGGACATTCCAGAAAAGTTAGTGCAGGAGATGCTGCTTGTATCCCACGAAAAAAAAAACAAACGTGCTCACATGACATAGAGGTTACTAGAACTTGATGAATGATTACTCCCTTTTTTTTATATAATTTTAATTTGATGAATGATTGCAGGAAATTGTTTTTTTTTTACAAATGCATGATTTAGATCTAAATGGCTTGTTTAAAATATGAATCAAAGAGATTTAGATTGAAAATAAGATATATTGTCCATGAAACACATACAAGGAAACATTGATAATAATAATAATAATAATAATAATAATAATAATAATAATAATAATAATAATACTATTATATTATTATTAACAGTAATATTACTAATGACATTTGGTTTATTTATTAACCTTGATTGTTATTGCCTTTTATTGGCATGTGCACCAAAAAGATAATCATAAAACAACACAACACTCAATGACATGTCAGAGAGGATGGAAAATGGAACAACTTTTTAAGCAGATCAAGGAGTCTAGCTTTTTCACATTTGATACTCTCAATTTCCTTTAGACAATGAGCCTCTTTCGGACCCCATTCTTTATTTTCTAACTTTTCTCAGTCTAGTGTAGTAGATCTCGGGTGGGGGAACCTACTTTTAATCCCGGTGCATGCATAATAAATATATGAACATGTAATCTATACGATGAACTTGCCATTCGAGGGGTGATATATGATCGTAACTCTTGCATGATGAAACAAGAATCTTGATTCTTGTCCAAACTCTACAATGCAAATTTTTTGAGTGACGATCATTGTGTCACCCATAAGTCTTGAGTTCAAGATGCTTCAAGAAGGGTTTGTCCTAATGCAAGTAAAGATAGCAACCTAAGGACAAGTTCTATTCATTATATGAACATGGGTAAGTTTCTACTTGGTCTCAAAAGGGTCTCATATTTGTCTTGTTATGATCTTCGTAAAGACAATATAGAGGCGTTGTGAGAAATGGTTAAGGCATGTATACCCACCATTACTAAGCAGACACTCAAATACGAGTTGAGTGTTTCATGTGTCTAAACCCTGACTAATAGTCATAGGGTAGATCGCTAATTCCTCACCTAACTTAGAAGTTTGTTTGTGCTTTTAAAAATAAAAACATATGATGCATGAGACATTTCTATAAAATACATGGAAACAAAAACATTAATAAAAGATAAAAATACAAAAACTTAAATACATCAAATACACAAAGCTGAGTCCAATATTGTTAGAAACAGTACCTTCCCTAGTGGAGTCGTCATTTTGTCGCATGTGCCCGCGTGACGTCGATAACAATTTTTGTTCGTTTCTTTGTTGATTCTTGGAAGTTTCTACCTAGTATTTAGTTCAGGGTTACTAGAAAACCTAGATATACTGGTCTTTGTAGAGATTCACCAGTAAGAGACTGATTGTAGTTAAAGAAAGTATTAGCACCCCTAACGCACCCTACCTAATGTAAGTTGCTTCGAAATTTGATGTGATTTGTAAGTTTTGACGGTTGTTTTATCAATGATTTATCTAAAGTTGAAGAAAAGTTCTCATCACTGAGAAGATTCTTAACTTATCAGATAAAGAAATTCTAACATCAAACTTTTTTAATATTAAGAATATGTCTTCCGTATAAGATCATAATCCTAAATACCGAAAGAAAACAATATTTTCTAAAATATAAACTAAATTCTATGCAAATTAAAACATTTAATTTTTTATCTTTTTAATTCTTTTTTTTTCCTTTTAGTTTTTATCTTTTAAAAACATAAATAAAAGAAAGTACAAACACCACACATCAGTTTTCACTATTTTTACTCCCATATTCCTAATTACATGTTAGGACATAATAAAAATTCAAAATAGATACAATTAAAATATTACAAAATAGACAAAAAAAAAAAATTCGGTAACAGTGATAGGAATTTCTGAGTCATGGAACAGTAGCGGGTGCTTGCTCCACTCGCTATCGCCACTGACGGCACATGAATTCATGCACCGCCGCAAGCAAAGCCCAAGAGATGAGTGGATCTGGGATGACTCCCTCCTCTCTTCTCTTCCCTATCTGTGGCGAGGGCCATCGCCATCTACAAAAGAAGAAAAACACAAGCAAAGTTTTTGTTTCTTTCTCCTTTTTTCAGATCTATTCTTTTTTGTCTTTTTTTGGTTCATTGTTCTTTCCTTCTTTAGGTGGCAGATTTGATGGTTGTAGATCTGGCGGTGACAGTGGCCGTTGCAGTGGACGAATCTGCCAGTGCTTGAAGGCCTTGGTATGGAGGAGAAGTAAGTGTCTCCTGGCCCCAGGGAACGGTCACGGGTCTGTGGGAGGTACTATGTTTTGGCTGCCACTGGATTCTGGTCAAGGAAGAGAGAGATGGGTCTCGGATTAGCAGGGATGAGGGAAGCTGGAGACGACGTCTGTGGGGCTGGTCTCCTATGTCAGTGAGCAGCAGCTCTGGTGTGGCCAAGAGATGGAGGTGGTGCTCTCGGTGGCTATGGGAAGAACACCTGAGAGGGAGAAGGTCTGGCGTGTGGCTGTTTTAGGTGAGGGAAAGGATAGGACGATTTGGCCAAAGGGTGCACGGCTGGAGAGATGGAGGGCAAGTGGGAAGATCTAGTAAGGGAAGGAGATGGTTGGGTCTGTGGGGATGGAGAGGGAAGGGGAAGACTTGTCCCGCTGAAGGGAGAAGAAGCCGAAAATTCAAAAGCCCAAAGCCAGGGGTTTCTCTGGTTTTCGCTCAAGGGAGGGGGTGGTGGCTTGTCTGTAGATGAGTTTAGGTTTACAGTTTCTTTGTGTTTCCCTAATTTTCAAAATCCTCCTTTTTCTGTCTGCTGTGGAGACCTATATTTAAAGGTAAATATTGCTAGGTTTCTCAAGTCCTTTAATTTTCTTTTTTTATAAATTTTGATTTTTATTATTTTTTTATACTTTAAAAATAAATAATATCAATATCGATTCAATGAAAAAAATCAATTGTTTTAAAAATAACAAGTTAAAAATCGAACACGTTTGAACACATTTAAAAATTCTTTAAAAATTTAAATTCCTTTTAAAATAACATTGAAACAATAAAAACGATGCAAATATATCAATAATATATATTTTTTGGATTTTCATTATTTTCATTATTTTTATTTTACTATTTTTTGATTTTTTTGAAAGCTTATAAAAAAATACGTTAAAAATTAGCATTTAAGATGGTAGAACTAGCAGCAGCTTTAAACTTTGAATGTACATAAAACAATTGTTTTACGGTGAGATTATATAACTATTATTCATTTTTTGTTAGTAGAAAAGTAGGAATTCAAACGACATAATGAAAAAATAGGGGTGCTATGCCCAGAGGAACTCATCGTTGTTTTACTTTTGATCGGTTCACTTGTGGGTCAACTCGCTTAATTCATGAATCATGAACCGGATCCAGCCTCTTGCCTATGCCTAGAGGAACTCATCTTTTAAAACCATGGTCATTAACCCACACAAGCATTAAATTTCGTTGTATAAAATTATTATATGGTTGCTTAGGTGCTCCTTCAATTTTCAATTAAATTTCATTGTATAAAATTAATATTTTGTTACCGTTAAAGAGATTGTATTCTCTTGTATGAAAAAATGAGTGTTTGATATTGTGATATATAATGATTTTGAAAAATAATTATAATATATTAATTAGAATGATTTTTTAGAATCTTTTTTAACATCAAAAGATAAAAACTATTAAAAAACATAAAATAAATAAATTTAATATTTTTTCAAAGTGAAACATAATTTTAAAATATACCATAATAACGTCTTGCTTGCAATGAAATCAGTTGTGATGGTGCTCAATGATTTTACAAGAAAAGCTTCATTAACAACATGATATTTTACACACAAGCAGCTTAAGATTAAACAAGTTCTCAATGCCCTCCAAAAGTACACATGAGACTATGGAGATCGAATGCATGAGAATACAATTATTGCCACAAAAAAGATACAGCAATATAAAGTAACTTGAGCTTATTCTCTACTGGATCTGAGCCCACTTGAAGAGTTTCCAGTAAATTTTCAGCCATTTCCTCTTACCTCATCGGCAATATTTATTGTACGATTGGATGCATTTGACTGGTGATAAAATGCATCATTGGTTTCTTTCACAAAATGCTACAGTACCCAGTTATGCCTCCAACATCACTACTAGTTATGCCTCCAACATCACTACTAGTTATGCCTGCAACTTGAAGTCCCTTTTTAATGAAGGTAAGCACCTTGGTTCGCTTCTGAAATAAAAGATAATACGCAAATATATTAGAGGCTGAGTTCATATTTTTATAAGCAAACATATTTTTATACTTAATATAGTATTTATTTATTAATTAGATGGAGAT
>Ga0325411_1001931_pt1 | contig 23245 bp, 11 predicted proteins | sample PopdelMetagenome_13_FD_206181 | JGI IMG/M metagenome (GOLD analysis project Ga0325411, IMG submission 206181) | Populus deltoides microbial communities from Bellville, Georgia, United States - Xylem-PdIQD-R4 | ecosystem: Host-associated > Plants > Phyllosphere > Stem > Wood/Secondary xylem... | reverse complement strand
TAAGAAATTAGCCATTGTGATACGATTCATGCAAGGGTTGAACAATTAAATTCAATTTTTGGCTTAATGTATTCTAATGTCGAGTTTCTTTTGCTAACAAATATAACTCTCAATTCAACCATTAGATTAAGCTGAAGTTTTACTAAAATTTTCCAGGGGTCTTGTTTTATATTGAGTTAAAATTTCAAATCAATCAGAGTTCAAGAAAACATCTCGATACAGGTCAAAAGTTGCTATACGAGTTCTACTATTTGTTTCTTTAAAGTTTGTGGACTTCTTATTTAGTAAGAATTCCTTTTTCTATAAATATATTATAGGCGGCAACAATTAAGATTATTTTAGTTAGGGTTTTCATGTCAGCAACTACAAAATATTTGGTAAGGATATAACATATTTGGCAGTTTGAGAGCTTTGTTTTGCAAGGAATCCTTAATTTTCAATGATAATAAGTTGGTAGCTAGTGGATTGGACAATTAGAAAAGGTTTTAGGCTAATAAGAATAACTTTTTATTTGACAAAGAGAAGGCATTGAAAGAAGCATTGAATGGACCCGTTGTACAAGTTTCGACCAAGGTTGAACTTCAGGATTCTTTGAAGCATTAAGTGGAGGCTTTAGTAAATTTAGTCCATGTACAAGAAGGGCCCAATCCACCCTTATTTGGGCCATGAAGTTTTGACAAGAAGGTTATCAATTTTGTATTAGTTTTTGCCAGCCTTGTGAAGAGAAAACAAACCAAAGCAAACAAAGGAATCCAATCTAACTTAGGAAACACATGTGGCGGCAAAGTTTCCTTGTTGTTAAGGAGAACAATTCAGCAACTTAATTGTGTTTTCTACTATCGGAAGGATACCAAGAGGTTGCAAACAGGAGCATTAAAGGCGATATCATTTTCCTTTTAAAAAAAAGATAAATACAAGGCTTATATTAGAATTTTATTCTTACTTGGAAACCAAAAGGGTGACAACTTATCCTTTAGTTCCTAGAATTATTGTGTAGCATTATTAGCTATAAATAAGTCTTGTATCATACCTATAATGTTTTCTTTTCTTCTTGTCTTCTCATGAAAAATAAAGATTTAGGACTTATAGACTTTATTTTTATTTTGTTAGCTACAACTCAAAGCCCAAGGCTTGTTTGGGTTTAATTAATACTTTGTTTTTAGCAAAGATCTAAAGTTTGTTTGGATTCGAGGTTTGGGCTTACTAGTAAAGGTTTTGGGTCAGTTTTTATAAGTGGATCAATTCAGCTCACAAGAGTAGATTCATTAGGGTTAATTTCTCAGAATTATTTAAACACTTAAAACCTAAATTTCAGCACTTGTAATGAATAATACTTATGAACTTTTTTGGCTTTAACGCGTGAGAGAGATTCTTGTATTTTTTGGTTTTTGAACAAACTAAATGATGTGATCCAAGCAAGGTTAGATTCGGACTTTTGCGTAAAATTCCTACCATCTAGTTTTACATTATTAAGCATAACTTCAAATCCAACCATTTGATCAAGCTGAAACTTTACCAGAAGATTCCAGACGTATTTTTCTATCTTGGTCTAAACTTTCAGGTGAATAAGAGTTCGGGAAGGACTTGCAATATAGGTCAAAACAGGTTGTATGAATCAGGCTATACAAATTTTATTATTTATTTCCTTTTGACTTGTAGACTTCCCATTTGGCAAGGATCCTTTTTCTACAAGAATGTGGCATCTTGTTTTGGGAATCTCCTGGTTCTACAAGGATCTTTAATGGGCTGCAACATAGTTTACAAAAGTTGCAAGGATTCATTAATGTTTCATAATCCTTTTCTTACAAATTTGATTCTAGCATATTTAGGATAATAATTTCATATTTTTATTATTTTCTTCTTAGTATTTGGTTTATTATTACTTATTTGGGTCAATTGTAAGTGGACCTCATATAAGTCCATATAAGGGGGTTCATTAGGGTTTATTTCAGTCAAGAGTCAGTATAAATAAAGCCACAACTAGACCTGTAGGAGGCTACGAAATTTCCAAATTAATAAACATCTTATGTCGCAACTTTATGTATGAGTGGTGAGATATTCTCCCTCCTTTGGTTCTCTAAAGAACTGAAATGACTTATCGAAGAACAACTGATTTCGTGGCATCATCTTTATACTTCTCGTTTGCGAATTAATATTCGTTAGGTGAGGGTTTCCTTTTCCAATAGTGTTGGTGCCTAGGTACAAGTTATCTTTGTGTCACACTCCTATCAAACTTGATTTACTTAGCTTTCCAGGAATTTGGTGTCTTCGCATGTGGGTTGTATGACCACATGATCATGAGGTTCGCATCATTTGGTATCAGAGATTGGCTCCATTAGTCAAGTTATATCTTTCTTAAATTTTTATTTCCTGTTGATTCTGCAAAATAAAAAAAATTCCTTGGTGTCCAATTTCCTCTTCTCCTTGAATTTGTGGCATGTTATAAAAAAATAAAAAGAAAGGTCATTCAAAAGATAGTTAGTTGCTTTTGTCATAGAAAACTAAACAAAGCAAAATTGGATCAAATCAACTCGGAATTAGCAAAAATATGATAATCTGATTTCTGGGGTCCTAATCACAATACATATTAGTTTTAGGTTCAATTGGATATTTGTTTCTTAGTTTTTCGAATTCGGGTCCAATCAAGTCTCATTCTTAACGTTTTTGCGTCAGCATATCAAACCTTATCATAAATTGCTCAAATTTCATATACTATCTATTTGGGTTGAATTCACATTATATCTCAAATTTTAGCTCAATCAAACATCATTGACCTTAGGTTCCATATTCAAACTTGACTTATCGTAAACGGGTCTGTCATTACGTCAACTCTTGAAACTCTTCTTGTTTCTGTTGTTTTCATTTCTTGCAGTATATTTAAAACATATCTAACATTTTTGGGTGGTGTTTCATCATATTGCATACTTCATTCCTGTTTTCATTCGAGTCTTCACTTTTGTTCATATTTTAGATAGATTCACTTGCTACTTGCAAGACTATCATCGCAGTTTTTTTTTTTTTTTGCTTGTTTTCTCTGTTTTTATTGCTTACGAGTCATGTACACTTATTTGGATTGTGCTGCTGAGTTGGTTCTATTTGGAGTGATTTCAATTCCGCGAGAACCGAAAGAAGATGAGACAAGGGGAAAGACCTAAGTTTGACGAAGATATTTATATACCACTAATACCATCATGTCATATCAAAACAACACACCACTACCTCCCGAGGGTGAACTTCAGTTCCTTATGGCAAGCCATGACGAAGATGATGGAAAGAATGAATTTTTTGATGGCGAATGTTTTTGACAGACTTAACAAGGAAGAGAAATGGATGTTACGAGTTTTAAATATTTATGATCATAATGCTTTCATGATGTTAGATAAAGAGCGCGAGGTTGAGCAACTTGCAAAGGTTTATAAATAAACAAATAGAGAACATGAAGAATGGAGAGAGCTTCAGTTCAGGGCCAAAATGATACAATCCAAGCAAAGTCAAATTCGGATTTTGACGTCAAATGTGCAACTATCCAGTTTTACAGAAACAATCATAATGTTCAATCCGATCGTTGGATCGGGTTGAAATTTTACGTGGAGTCTGCCGACATATTGTTCTACATTGGGTTAAACTTTCAGGTCAATCGAAGTTCGAAAAGGCATCACGATACTAGTCTATAGAGGTTGTACGAATTTTGTTATTTACTTCCTTTTGACTTGTGGACTTCCTATTTAACTAGGATTCTTTTCCTAAAAGGATGTGGCAGCTTTTTTTGGGAATATCCCAATTCTACAAGGATCTTTAATGAGCTGCAATATAGTTTTCCAAGTGTGGCAAGGATTTATTAATGTTTCAAAATCCTTTTCTTACAATGATTCCTTATTCATCCTAGCTACACAAGAAAAGAAGACTTTATAACTATTCTAGCTTCAGATAAGATTTCCTAGTTTATTTGGGACTTCTTAAGGGTGACAAATCTGATTCTAGCATATTTAGGATGATAATTTTTGGATTTTTATTTTTTTATTTTTTTTCTTCTTAGTCTTTGGGTTATTATTACTTATTTGGGTCAATTGTAAGTGGACTTCATATATGTCCACCTAGGGGGGATCCATTAGAGTTTATTTAAGTCTAGAGTTAGTATAAATAAAGGCATCACCAGACATGTAAGTTAGACAATTCAGATTAATAAAACTTCTTATTTGCCGCACTTTGTGTGTTTGTGTTGGTGAGATAATCCCCCTTCCATGGTTCTCTAAAGAACTGAAAAATGACTTTTTGAAGAATAATTATCTTCGTGACGTCATCCTTATACTTCTCGTTCGCAAATCAACATTCATTGATGGTGAGGGTTTTCCGTTTCCAATAGTGATGGTGCCTAGGTACAAGTTATCTTTGTGTTAGACTCATATCAAACCTGATTTACTTAGCTTTATGAGAATTTGGTGTCTTTGCGTGTGGGTTGCGTGATCACGAGGTTCACATCACTAAATTTGACTTATCAAATATTAACTAGCTTCATGGTGTTATGTGATTTCATTCCAATAGTGATGATGCCTTGAGACAAGATTTCATTACGTCACACTCCTATCAGACCTCTTTTGGCTATCTCTATCAAATATCAATCTTGATTGTGGGTTACATGACCATGTGATCATAAAGTTCACATCAGTCGATATCGAAATAGGCCATATCCTTCTAAAATTTTTGTTTTCCTAATGTCTGTTAAGCTTTTTTTTATTGTTTATATCAATTTTCTTCTTCTTCATTGTGTCTGGAGCATACTAGTAAAAAAAGATTTTTTTTTGTTACTATCTCTAAACTTATTAGTAGCATAAAATTCAAAAAGAAAAAGAAAAAAAATGTTATTCAAAGCTTGTTGCAATTCTACCGCAGAAACACAACTCTTAAAGAATGCTAAGCAAACCATCTTAGAATTTATTAAAATTTCATATACTACTTATTAAGGTTTGATATCGTTTGCTTAAGGTTTCAATTTAGGGTTCAATTTTGTCGTAAACTAATCGTACACGGGTTTTGATACCTAAACATTAAAGAATGATCTATAAATTGATATTTATAGGTTGTTGGGTATCAGGATACTATATATTGATTGTTGGGTCATTCTGATATTGTTAGGTCTGGGTTTCAATTCTAGTGCTTTAAAATTACGTAACAAGTCAAATTTGTGTCAAGTTCTAAAATATGTTTGTCTACTGTTTGTTTAACCAAATCAGTATGTTTCTTTTATTTTGGGATTATTTAGGAGTCAAATAAGTATCTTCATTAATTTTCACTTATGTTTTATTCCACCTCTTCGTTTCATCCACAATTCGTATGAATTTGCATTGGTACTCGCGAAATCATAATCATAGTTTTGTTTTGCTTGTTTTCAATATATTCATAATTAAATTGTGTTGCAAAAGCCTCTAACTTTTATTGGTTGGATTTTCAGTTTTGAAAAAAACCAAAAGAAAGCAAGTTGTGAGGTAAAAGGCACTTGAGTTTTATTAGAGTGAAAAGTCTTGATTTTGTATGAAGCGTGACAGGCAGGAGGATATTTTATGCTCCTCATAAAATTTTTGATGATTTCAATCGATGTCTGAAAAAAACAAAAAAGAAATCAATGACATCAAACACCGAATTCTCTTTCCAAATACGAGTTATGGGCCAGGAAATTGAACTTTTGACTAAGGTGACCAAGGAGTTGAAGGATTAAATGGACTCAATGAAGCAACAAAATAGTGGGGTTGATTGCTGAAGAAGTAATGTTTGAAGGGCTGTACGAAATGATAGAACTGATTTTGGTGAGTTTGTTGATAATAACGTAGATTCTTAATTTGATAGTTAGCTGGTTGTATTGGTTTCCCTAACGAATCTAGTGAGGTCTCGGTTTTCTATTCGGTGGCTAGCCTGTAGCCATCTGTTGTTTTGGTTTCTGTTCTCATTGTAAATCTAGGGTATGCCCCTTATAATATTTGTATCTTCTTTTTTTAATACATACATCAACTTACCAAAAAAAAATGACTATGAGTTTGCATCTATTGGACCAAGAAAACATGTTTTCCAATGAGAGAATGATCTGGAAGCGTATCTAGAGAGGGAAAAAAAGTTGATTGGATTTATTACTATCATCACTACACAGAACATAGAAAGGTAAAACTCGTTGTCATTGAGTTTACATCTTATGCATTAATATAGATCAACTCTTTTTAGCAATAGGAATGGTGAAAGGCATATTAAGTCAAGTGATGACATGAAGGCAGTAATGAGAAAACAATTTGTTCCTAAGTTTTATTACAGAGAGCTTTTTCAGAAATTGCAGAGTAAAACATTAAGCTTCGTAAAGTGTGGAAGATTATCACAAGGAGATGAAGATTGCAATGATTAGGGCTAATGTTAATGCTAACCTCGTGATCACATGGTCACGCAACCCATACGTAAAGACACTAATTCCCGGAAAGCCAAGTAAATTAGGTTTGATATGAGTGTGATACAAAGATTACTTGTACCTAGGCATTAGCATTATTGAAAACAGAAACCTCCACCCAATGAATATTGATTCGCGAATGAGAAGTATAAAGATGACGCTACGAAGCCAGTTGTTCTTCGATAAGTCATTTTCAGTTCTTTAGATAATTAAGAAAGGTAGATTATCCAACCAACACATAACAAGTGCGGCAAAGAAGTTTGTTGATTTGAAAATTGCACAACAACTTTAGATGAAAGTAGCAGCAGTTATATTTCGTATTTCATCATTGTACCATTTTTTCTCCTCTCTTTCTGAAGCTTGTTGTGCATTGACTGCTGCCATTAACACATCAAAGTCATGTTTGTTTCCTGGAAAGTAATTTCCGGGAAACCACTTTCCAAACTTTCCTGTGTTTATTTGTCATTAGAAAAGTTGGTCAACGGAAACACTTTCCGGTCAATGAAAAACACTTTCCAGTCAAAAAAAAATTTGGTTTGGTTTCCAGGAAAGTGTTTTCCCTTTTAGCTGTGTTTGTTTTCCAGAAAGTGGTTTCCTGGAAATTACTTTCCAAACTTTCCTGTGTTTGTTTGCCATTAGAAAAGTTGGTCAATGGAAAACACTTTCTAGTCAAAGGAAAATTTGGCTTGGTTTTCAGGAAAGTGTTTTCCTCGAAAATTTGGGCGGAAAACACTTTCCGGAAGTTGTGAAAAATTTAGAAATGTTATTATTTGCTAATTATATCAAATTTGATTCTCAAACTTTTGATTGCTATATATAATTTGTTTTGAATATTTATTTTTCAATTTCATCTCTTAAAATTTAATTTTTATATTAACTTTGGTCCTTATTTTTATAATTGTTATTTGATTTTTCCTTATCATTTTTTTATTAAAAGTTTTTATCTATCAAATTTAGTCCTCATTCTTTTGATTGTTACTTATTTTATTTGAAATAATTTATGAAATGTTAATTATTATTATTTTAATTTCTTCATCTTTCATTTTTTTAATTTTTTAGATTTGATCTCTATTATTTTAATTATTATTTATTTTATTTGAGATAATTTATGAAATTATATTTTTTTTTTCAATTTCATTCTCATTCAACTTTTTAATTTGTAAGATTTATTCCTCAATATTTTAATAAACTTGAGAAAAATAAAACATTAATAAGTTATTTTCCAGTTCATTTTCCATGACATAACCAAACACTGGAAATTATTTTCCAACTTATTTTCCATTACACTACCAAATATCAAAAAATGCTTTTCTGGAATTCACTTTCGCCGGAATTCACTTTTTAAAAAGAAACTACTTTCCAGCAAACAAACAGGGCTCAAGTTCTTGCTTCATCTGCCCTAGAATATGAGATAGACTCTTGGATTATTTTTTAGAACACTAATCTCTTTATTTCTCTCCCTTTGATATCACCTCTCCTTTTGAATCCTCCTTTTCTTTTGCCATAACACCTCATCAAAATACATGGTCTCATCCTTAAAACCACCATCACCATTATCATCTACGTCCTCCTCAAAATCCTTATAATCATCCCACCTTGGCCTTTTAACTCCATTGCCATTGTTTGATTTGGGTTCCACCCCAATCTTTCTCACATCTTGGGTACATGTTCCAGCCACATTACCATGTTTTCCCACCTTCTCAAGTCTATCACACACGTTCCCCATCACGAAATTCATTCTTTCCATCATCTTCACCATGGCTTGCATTTGGAATTTAAGTTCTACATCGGGAGGGGCGGTGTGTTGTTTTGATCTGACATGATATTAACTGAAAAAATTGGTTAGTGGTAAAAAAAATATCCTCACATCGCTCGTGTTTCGCTCAAACATTCTTAATATCCTCACACGCTCACACCTCTCATCTCACCTTCTTGCAGTTCTTGCGGAACTCAGACCAACACCAAATAGAACCAGCATAGCAGCACAATTCCAACATGTATATATGACTCAAGAAGTAATAAAAAACCAGAAAAGAAAACAAAAATAAAACTGCAATGATAGTTTTGCGAGTAGCAAGCGAATCTATCCAAAATACGAAAGAAACTGAAGACTCAATAAAAAAAGAAATGAAATATGCAAAAATGATGAAACAGCACCCAAATATGTTGGAAATGTACTGCAAGAAACAAAAATAATAGAAATAAAGCGAATTTCAAAAGTTGACGCAAAACATACTTGTTTACGATGAGTTAAGTCTAAATCTAGAACCTAAAGTAAATGATGCCCAATTGAGAAAAATTTCATATAAAGTGCGATATCAACTCAAATTGACAGAATATGAAGTTTGAGCAATTTATAATAAGGTTTGATATACTAACGCAAAGACGTTATGAATCAGACCTGATTAGACCCGAAATTGAAAACCAAAGTAAACGATATCCAATTGACCCCAAATTTGATATGTGGTGTGATTAGGACCCCTGTAATTATACTGTAAACTTGTGCTGATTCCAAGTTGATTTGATCCAATTTTCTATTGTTTAGTTTTTTGCGGCAGAATCCAATAAATGTCTTTTTGAATGATTTTTTTTTCTTTTTTCTTTTCTCTGTTTTGTTTTGTTTTTGATGCTACTGATATATTTAAACAGTAACAGAATGAAATAACAATTTTTTTTAATATGCCATAAATTCAAGGAGAACAAGAAATTGGATACTAAGGAATTTCATAAGCATATAACCTGATTAATGGAGCCAAGTTCTGATACCGAATGATGCGAACCTCGTGATCACATGGTCACGTAACCGACACGCAAAGACACCAATTCCCGGAAAGCCAAGTAAATCAAGTTTGATAAGAGTGTGACATAAAGATAACTTGTACCTAGACACAAGCACTATTGGACATGAAAACCCCTACCCAACAAATATTGATTCGCGAACGAGAAGTATTAGGATGACACCACGAAGCCAATTGTTCTTCGATAAGTCGTTTACAGTTCTTTAGAGAACCAAGGAAGGGAGATTATCTCACCAACACACACACACACACACACAAAGTGCGGTAAGCAAGAAGTTTTATTAATCTGAATTGTCTAACTTACGTGTCTGGTTATGCCTTTATATATATTAACTCTAGACTTAAATAAACCTTAATGGACCCCCCTAAGGTGGACTTATATGAAGCCTAAGAAGAAAATTAAAAAAAAATAAAAATCCAAAAATTACCATCCTAGATATGCTAAAATCAGATTTGTCACCCTTAAGAAGTCCCAAATAAACTAGGAAATCTGATCTGAAGCTAGAATTAATTCTGAAGTCTTCTTTCCTTGTTGTAGCTAGGATGAATAAGGAATCTTTGTAAGAAAATGATTTTGAAACATTAATGAATCCTTGCCACACTTGGAAAACTATATTGCAGCCAATTAAAGATCCTTGTAGAATTAGGATATTTCCAAAACAAGCTGCCACATCCTTTTTGAAAAAGAATCCTAGCCAAATAGGAAGTCCACAAGTCAAAAGGAAGTAAATAACAAAATTCATACAACCTATGTTGACCAGTATTGTGATGCCTTTCTAAACTCAGACTGACCTGAAATTTTAACACAAGGTAGGAACACATGTAAGAAGACACCACATAAAATTTCATTCCAATCCAACAATCGGATTAAGAATTATGATTGTTGCTGTAAAACTGGATTGTTGCACATTTTACATCAAAATCTAAATTTGTCCTTGCCTGGATTGTATCATAAATAGGTTGTTTTCCAGCCTAGTGATTGAGTTTGGGTGCACATGCGTAAGGTTTTCTAACTATAGAAAATCAAAGTTATAGCCTCACGGTGTTGATCCATTCCAATTTTTATAGAGGATAAATGATAATGCCTACAAAGTTGATCTTCCAAGTGAGTATGATGTTATTAATGTTACCTTTAATGTTGTTGATCTTACTTTGTTTGACACAAGTTTTGATTTGAGATCGAATCATTTTGAGGTGAGCAGAGATGATGTGAATCAACCCACAAACACCAAGGATCCATTACATATTCCAAATGAGCCCATCACAACGTCCAAAGAGAAGGCATTGAAAGAAGCATTGAATGGACTGGTTGTACAAGTTTCGGTCAAGGCCGAACTTGGGGATCCTTTGAAGCATCAAGAGGAAGCTTTAATACATTTAGTCCATGTGCAAGAGGGGCCCAATCCATCCTTATTTAGGCTATGAAGTTTCAACAACAAGGCTGCTAATTTTGTATCAGTTTTGGCTAGCCTTGTGAGGAGAAAACAAAGCAAAGGAAACAAAGGAATCCAAGTTGACATAGGAAACACATGTGATGGAAAAGTTTCCTTATTGTGCAAGGAGAATAATTCAGCAACTGATACGGTTCAGCCTTGTGATACGAACCAAGCAAGGTCAGATTCGGATTTTGGCGTAAAAGTTTCTACCATTCAGTTTTACACTATTGAGCATCACTTCAAATCCAACCGTTGGATCGAGCTGAAACTTTACCAGAAGATTCCAGAGGTGTTTGTCTATGTTGGGGTATATTTTTAGGAGAATCCACATTCGGAAAGGATTTGCAATATAGGTCCGAACGGGCTATACGAATTCTGTTATTTACTTCCTTTTGACTTGTGGACTTCCTATTTGGCAAGGATCCTTTTCCCACAAGGATGTGGGTGTTTGTTTTGGGAATTTCCTAGTTCCACAATGATCTTTAATGAGCTGCAATATAATCTCCAAGTGTGGCAAGGATTCATTGATGTTTCAGAATCCTTTTCCTATAAGGATTCCCTATTCATCCTAGCTACACAAGAAAAGAAGAGCTGGTGGTATTTAATGACAAGTTAGTTATTTTTATTATTTTTTTCATGTTTGGGATTAATTAATACTTTGTTTTCAATTATAATCCAACGCTTGGGGTAGATTTCCATTGTGTCACACTCCTATCAGACTTATTTCGGCTTTTTGAAATCAGATCTCAATCTTGATTATGGGTTGCATGACCACATGATCATGAGGTTCACATTAGTTAGTATCCTTCTGTTATTTAGTGTTCGCGTCCATCTTCTTGTTCCTCGTGTTTGCTTCATCTAAGCAAAAAAAAAAGGGGGGGTTATATTTCATCTTGTTACTGTCTCTAATCATATCAGTATATTAAAAAGAAAACAAAAGAGAGAAAGAGGGACTAGTTGAAATTTGAAGGATCATTCAATTTTTGCCGTGGAAACATAACTCTTGGTGAACCATAAGCAAACCACCTTGGAATCAGTTGAAACTTCATATTCAGTCTATTAGGGGTGAGATCACATCATTTGTCAAATTTAGGCTTAATTTGATATTGTTTGCTTGAGGTTTTAATTCGAAGTTCAATTCTGTTGTAGAAACACTACTCTTAGTGAACCATAAGCAAATCACCTTAGAATCAAATGAAACTTCATATTCTGTTTATTGGGTGATATATTGCATTGTATGTCAAATTTGGGCTTATTTTAATATCCTTTACTTGAGGTTTTAATTCAAGGTTCAATTCTACCGTAGAAACATTCTTAGTGAACCATAAGCAAATCACCTCAGAATCAATTGAAAATCCATATTATGTCTATGGTGAGATCACAACATGTATAAAATTTGGTCTTATTTTGATATCGTTTGCATGAGGTTTTAATTGGAGGTTCAATTTTGCCGCAAACTGATTATACACGGGGTTTGGGTACCTAGACATAATAGAATGACCTATAAACTGAGATTTGTTGTTTTGTTGGTATCATAATACTATATTTTAAATTCAAGGTCATTTGGATTGCGTTTTCTTTAGGTTCTAGAATCGGGTTTTGTCTTGCTGTAACGAGTTTGTTTTGCATTGTCTTTCAAAACTTGTTTTGTTCCTGTTGATTTTGTTCCTTCCAAGAGTATATTATCATCATATTTGGGATATTTGGCTGTTGTTTGAGTCATTCTCATCAATTTCATATTTGTTTGTTTTCGATCAGTTCTAGTCCGAACAATAGTCAGATTTGTAATTTCGAGTTAAAATTAGTGTTCTTCTTGTTATAAACTCTATTCTTGTCTTCATCTTCTTCTTCTTTTCCTATTTCTGTCATGTGAATCCAAGGGAGAGGGAACAGAGGAGGATTGTGGATCAACGATGCGAAAAACTAAGCCATGGTTTGGGGTTTTTGAACAAGAAGTTGATAAGTGTAGAAGATTATTCTATGATCTTCAAGCTTCATGGGAAAAGGAGGTACAACGCCAAAAAAACAAAAGATAAAGGAGAGTCGCTATTGTTATCATTCAAAAGCATGTAAGCAAGTGGTTAGTACGACATGCTTATTTGAAATTCTTGGCAATCACTACTTCCATACAGTGTTGTTGGAGAAAGTTGTTAGCAATAAAGGAATTCTGAAGGCTTAAAAGAGAGGCTAATAAAGTCGCTACTGATCCTATTCAAGATTCGAGGGTGAATCTTCTTGAAGAGGAAGGGAATGATACGGTTCAGCCTTGTGATACGAACCAAGCAAGGTCAGATTCGGATTTGGGCGTAAAAGTTTCTACCGTTCAGTTTTACGCTATTGAGCATCACTTCAAATCCAACTGTTGGATCAAGCTGAAACTTTACCAGAAGATTCCAGAGGTGTTTGTCTATATTGGGGTACATTTTCAGGAGAATCCACGTTCGGAAAGGACTTGCAATATAGGTCCGAACGGGCTATACAAATTATATTATTTATTTTCTTTTGACTTGTGGACTTCCTATTTGGCAAGTATCCTTTTCTTATAAGGATGTGGGTGCTTGTTTTGGGAATTTTCTAGTTCCACAAGGATCTTTAATGAGCTGCAATATAATCTCCAAGTGTGGCAAGGATTAAGTTATGGGCTTTTCAGTTTAGGGTTTTGGGTCAGTTTTGAGTGGACTTCATATAAGTCCACAAAAGAGGTTTATTAGGGTTAAATTTTCAAGAACTATTTAAACTCATGTAAGCCAAAATGTCAGCTGCTTTGATGATAATTACTTCTGAATTTTTCTTTTCTTTTCTTCTTCTCTTTTCATGGCGAATAAAGACTTAGGGCTTATAGGCTTTATTTTTATTTTGATTTTATTAGCTAAGCCCAAGGTTTGTTTGGGCTTAATTAATATTTTGTTTTCTATTAGGGTCCAAAGCTTCTTTGGACTTAATTAATATTTTGTTTTTTGTTAGGGTCTAAGGCTTGTTTGGATTAGGGTTTGGGCTCACTAGTAAAGGTTTTGGATCACTTTTTGTAAATGGGTTAATTCAACCCACAAGGGTAAATCTTGATGTGGACCAACCCAAAAACATCAGCAAGGGCCCATTACATGTTTCAAATGGTCCAATGACTCATTTAAAGGTCCATTGTCCATTGTAAAAGTCTAAGACAAAGACATTGAAAGAGACTTTGAATGCATTGGTTTTGAAGGTTTCAACCAAGTCAGAATTGAAAAGTTCATTGGAGTATCAAAAAGAGGTCCTAATACATCTTATCCATATGCAAGAGGGGCTCAATACAACCTTATTTGGGCCATTAGGTGAGAACAACCGAGGAAACAAAAGAATCCTACTACAACTTAGAAACAACATGGGTGGCTATCTTTTCCTTTTGTTTCTAGGATTAATGGGCTGCATGGAAGGCTATAAATAAACCTTAAATCAGTTCTGTAATATTTTACTTCCTTCTCTTCTTCTCATGGCAGAACATGGATTTAATATTAGGGGCTTTATTTTATTTTGTTAGCTATAGACCAAGGCTTGTTTGGGCTTAATTAATACTTTGTTTTTAGTTAGGATCTAAGGCTTGTTTGGATTAAGTTATGGGCTTTTCAGTTTATGGTTTTGGGTCAGTTTTGAGCGGATCTCATATAAGTCCACATAAGGGGTCCATTAAATAATACGGTTCGTATGACCGTATGGAATGTCAAATCTGATTTTGAAGAGTTTGTTGACGAAAATGCAGATGCGGGTAAAGATGACTATGATTTTGAAGAGTCCGTATGGCCAAGGAATGAAGTATGGACCGAACAGGGCTAGGAGGAATGTGAATTTTCATGGCATGGGGAATTATGAAGATATGGATGAGGACTTGGACACCATTAAACTGAAAATTTCTAACTTTCAAGGTAAAAACAATCCCGAGGCTTACTGGAATGGGACAAAAAGGTATATTGGATTTTTTATTGCCATAACTATTCTGAACAAAAGAGGTGAAATTGGTGATAATTGAGTTTATGGAGTATGCATTGATTTGGTGGGATCATATTGTAATCAGTAGGAGGAGGAATGAGGAGCGACCCGTTCAGACTTGGAGGGAGATGAAAGTTCTTGAACAAACTGAATATGACATATCGAAGATTAACTGACTTTGTGGTGTCATTCGACTTCATTCCAATAGGTTTGGTGCCTTGGGACAAGTTTTTATTGTGTCACACTCCTATTGGATCTCTTTTGACTTTTCAGGATCAAATTTCAATCTTGATTGTGGGTTACGTGACCACGTGATCACAGATTCGCATCATAAGGTTCGTAATCGACTATACGAGAATTGCATTATTTTTCTTAGTTAGTTTAAGATTATTTATCCTAATTGGATTAGTACTCTTTTAATATTTTTTTTCCTTGTTTAAGATGTTTTTACCTATTATAAATAGGTTATTTAGCTTGTAATTAGGTTTATAGGGCTTTTCATATTGGTTTATTCAAAAATTATAATTGTGTGTGAGAGGTTTGCTTATACTTTTGGTTCTTCAAGAACTTTTCTTGAACTTGTCAAAGATCAACTATCTTTGTGGCTTCTTTCTTATACTTCTAATTCATGATTATTTATAATTGTTGGGTGGGGGTTTTATTCCAATAGTTTTGGTATCTAGGTTTAAGTAATCTTTATGTCAAGCTTTTATCAACCACATCTAATTTTAGTTTTCTTAAGTTTGTTCTTTCTTACATGTGGGTTTAAGGGTTCTTACCTTTTGGGTTTGTATAAGTTTGTGTAGTGACTTTCAACAAAAAGTTGAGTGTATAGATAAAGACAATCACCACTCATAAAATATCCTAAAGAATGTCTAGTTAATTACTTTTCTTACATACCACCAGAAGACCAAGATTCTTACTTCTATATTAATGATGGAGATGATGTTTGGTTTATGCTTTTTTTGTATTAAAATCTTTTACTTTCTTAATATTTTAGCATTTTATTTGTGTTGAATTATTTTAAATTAAAGTTCTCTTTAATCTTGACTCTTGACTATTTAGGAATGTTTTAAAATTTTGAATTATGTTTCTAGGCTTGATGTTTTGTTTGCATGGCATAGTTTGAAGATCTATATCTTGATTTATATCATGATGAAATTTAAGACATGGTAAGAATGTCTAGTTGATGACTTTTTCTACATACCACCACAAGATCAAAATCCTTATTTATATGTTAATGACGGAGATAATGATTGATTTATACTTCTTTTATATTTAAATATTGTACTTTCTCAATATTTTAGTATTTTATTTAAGATCAACATCCTTATTTAGGTTAATGATGAAGATGATGTTCTGATTTATACTTCTTTTGTATTTAAATCTTATACTTTCTTAATATTTTGGTATTTTGTTTGTGTTGAATCATTTTAAGTTAAAGTTCTTTTTTAGTCTTCACTATTGACTATTTATGATTATTTTAAATCTTTAAAATTATGCTTAGATGCTTGATATTTTGTTCATATTGCATAATTTGAATTTAATTTGCTTTAGATTTGAATTAAAATCATATATATTAAATTAATATTTTGAATAGTATATTTATATGTGTGTGTGTGTGGGGTGGGTGTAGTACCTCACCTCGGAATGGAACGTTGTGATGTTTCAAAACCAAAATTTATCATTCCAATAAGAACAGAACACCAATTAAAATAGAATTGATAACCTTGATATTTTTCAATAAATTTATAAGTACACACACACACGCATATATAATAAAGGCCATTTATGTTTTTTCATCATATATTAGGAAAGGCTAACCAACCCAATCTCCCTTGTGCTTTAGATCATTTGAAACTTAGTCCTAGTACTTGTAATTTTGAGTTTTACCTAATTTGGATCATATGAGATTGGATCCTTTTATTTGTCTCCATCTCTCTATTTTAATGAAAAAATATATAATCCTTTTTTCCTCTCTTATTCTTTCCTTTTCTCTTTTTTTCCCCTCTTGCCTCATCTTTTCTTCCTTTTCTCTCCTTCTTTACCAGCCTCTAACCACATCTTTGGCATCACTAGCCATCGACCACCATCATATCTACAAGGTTTTGCATGGGAACAAAAAAAGATATCAAAATACAACACTGAAACACATCTTTAAGAAAACAAAACATAAACAAATAAAGTTTTTGTTTAGATATATTATAAAACAAGGAAACAAGGAGGTCTAAGTTACTTTATATTTGTTAGGACTAACACATTATATCTACTATACACTTGATCTTAAATACCAGGTCCTAAATCTTTACTAAGATCAAGAAATATCATAGTGGTTAGTCCCTCGTAAACAAAAGGAGGAGGGGAAAAAGGGGAAGGAAGAGAAAAGAGAAGAAGAAGAAAACAAAAGGAAGTTAAGGGTCACCGATTACAAGTCGAGGGAGAGAAGATCAATGGTGGTGGCTGGTGGCAGGTGGCAGGTGAGGTTAGAGATACGACCTACAACTAGTGAGATGAAGAAGAGATAATAAAGAAGGGAAAGTAGAGGGAAGAGAAAAGAAAGGAGAAGGAAAAGGAAATATATATCTAAAGAGGAAGAGAGATGAAAAAAATAAAGGAATTTTTTTTATGTTTTTCCATGAATGGAGACTTAGCTTTAAATGATTTGAAGTACAAAGGATAAAAATATTACAATTACAATAACATTACAAATTATAATTATAAAAAAAAACAACTAAGTTTCCTTCAAAGTTACTATAATAACTCTTAGTAAACACCAAGAATTGCTTTATATATATATATATATATATATATAGTCCTTGAATGTTTTATGTTTTGGTCTTTTATTTTTTTTTAATTTAGCCATTTGACATTACAATTACATCAGTTTGGGCTTTGGGGGTTGTTTTATATGTCTATAAATAGGGACCTCAAGATGTCGAAGAAATATTTTGTTGCTCAGTTGGTGCTTAGTTTTGAAAAATAAAATTCAATTTGGTTTATATAAATTAAAGCTCTAGTGATATGATCTAGACAAGGTCAAATTCGGATTTTAACGTAGAAAGTGCACCTATCCAGTTTTATGACTATTGCCGTAAAACTGGATAGGTGCACTTTCTACGTCAAAATCCGAATTTGACCTTGTCTAGATTGTATCATCTAGGGACCAACTTTGAGACTTTGATAAATATTGAGCCCCTTTAATTTTGTCCTTTAGGGGCTGGGTTACACGGTCAAGGAAAATATGTTTTTTAAAAATTTGATCATTCAGGTTTTGTTTTTAAGAATTGACTTAATTTTTTAGTTTGGTTGCCTAGATGTAGAGGTCTCGCAATATAAAGGAAAAGGTTTAGTACTTTGTTGATGCCCAGTTTATTGAAATATATTGAAATATACTTAGATTCTAATGATTAGACAATTAGGGCTTCAGGGACCAAATATGGTGTTTAAAAAAAATATGGTGGAATATAGTTAATGAGCATGGTTTCTTTGGTTGCAACACTATAACGATGCATGCGACATCTCTGGTGATCGAACCAGGCCATCTAAAGTGGCTATAGATGCGGCCCATCTACTTCTTCCATATGGGGCAACACATGTAGGGTCAATCATAATGGTTTGTCGCTAGTGGTGTTTTCTTCCATCCTTCCCTCTTTTCTCTCTCCTTCCTCGACTTCATGTTGCCCTATCAAAAATTTTGAATTGTCATCTTATTTTATTATTATTATTTTAGATTTGATCCTTATTCTTTTTATTTTTATTTTTTTTTGTTTTGGGTCCTTTTGTAAAATATATATATTTTTAATTTCACCATTTAATAAAAAAAATTGAAGGCCATCCTCTTATTTTATTTTTCAAATTTGATCATCATTCTTTTAATTACTATTTCTTTGTTTCGGATCCTTTCGTGATATTGATTTTTTTTATAACCCAAATTTTGGCCAAATATATTCAAAAAAATCTATAAAAAAAGTGTTTTCAATGCATTTCGACAATTCAAACACTTATTTGGTTTTGATGAGCATAATATAGGCCTATCCAATTATTCATTGGCATGGCTTGGTAGACTATTAATAGTCACAAGTCTTAAGTGAGAGTAATTGGTTGTAGACATGTTAATTCACCTATTGTTATCGAAATTAGTGGTAGCAATTAAGAGTGACAAAGATGACTAGGAATTTAGAATGGATAGGTTTATGTTCAAACATCCACCTGAGTTTTAACTCATTGCAGTTGACCCACCATCATCCATGTAGGTAGATCATTGGCAGATTAGACATAACAAACCATCAAGAATAGAAAACAAGCAACAATGCAACTTATCTTAGGTAAGATGCTTTAAGGTTATAGTATCTTTCCTTCAGCATAATCAATCTTTACCTTAGAACTCTAAAGACCAATTAGGGTTTCTAGTAACTATAATACTAGGTGATGATTTTTTTTTTAGAAGTTTCAAACCTCTCTCACAGAAAAGCCTTTACCTTTAGCAAAAAGGTGGGTCACCGTGATGTTATGTGCGATAGTTTTCATTCTTTGGCATAGGGTTGATTGGAAATTTGGCTTTGTGTTTATTCTCAATAAGGTGATCTAGGTTTCATGACTTGATTCATGAATTTGAAAACTTAACTCAAGTTAACATTGGTCTTTTTTAGAGTTTTTTTTTACACTAATTTTCTTTTTTCAATTTTGTCATTCTACATTGGGTGTTTTTGAAATTAGGCTTCATTCTTTCTTCAATTTCTTTTATATTATTGTATCCCGATCCTATCATTGAACCACATATTTAAGGAGTCAACTTAGTTTTTTTTTTAAATCAATTCTCTTCAATTTTGTCCTTTAGATTTAGGTTGTTTTAGATTTGAGATTCATATTCCCAAATTGTTATATTGAGTTATCTCATTCACATGATCCGGGTCATGGAGTTTGGTTGGCTTGCCAGGTTTGCTGGTTTTTTCGTTCCTTTTTGTTTATTGACTTTTTTTTTATTTAATTATTTTACATTGGATTTGTTGAGAATTGAACTTTATTATTGTTTATTTGCTTTCTATTAATTTATCCTGATCTCATGACATAATTTGCATATTTGACATGCTCGCTCAGGTTAGCTTGAGTATTTTTTTTTATTTTATTCTTTCATATTGAGTTGGCTAGGATCTGAACTTCGTCATATTTTTTCTTTCGGTAACCTTTTTTTTGTTATTAAAGTTCTCATGATTTTTTTTAAATCATTTCATTTATTGTCGTTACATGTTTTTATATTATCTAATTAAGTTATACTAGTTTTAATTGAGTCTATACCCTACTCATTAGATTTTTTTTCACTTTTTCAAACACGGTTGCATTCCTTAATATATATTTTTTTGGAGCAGTGTTGGCACACAGATCTAATAAAAACAAAGTCCTAAATGATTTAAAATTTAGGGGAGGTTATGCCTGTTTAACCCATTGAGAATTACAAATACTAATTAAAAGTGACATGGTTTCTAGGAAGTTTATTATATACAAAAGAACTACTTACCTGGTTGGCTCTTTAATGACTATTCGCAAATCTATTACAGTCTTTGATAAAGACGATGAGTAAAAATGATCATTCTTCCTTTCTTTCATTTTTTTTAAATTGAAAATAAAAAATTGCTATTTGATTAGCTATTATTATCCTTCTTTATGGAAGTTTATTTGAGGTAATGTAAATTAGATAAATGGTTTTGCATTTAAAAATTGAAATTAAAATTTTATATGACAAGAATCTTTGTTAAGGCATCTATAAATATAATTATAAAAACACAACAAAAATTGTTTCTTGATTTTTAAATCATGATTTTCCACTTTTAATGACCAAAAAAGAAAACTCATGCACTTAGATTTCGATTTTTTACGATCATAGTACTACTTTTTAACTTTTATAATAGAAATATTCCCTAATATTACCTAAATATAACTTAATTATAGTAATAATAGTTGATATACACTGATAGATTAAAAAAATACAAATACAAAAGAATTTCTACTATATATCGATAGAAGCAAAGAATAATTTTAATTTACCTTTACTAGATAATTATTCGACAAACATAAAAAAAACTAAGCTACGTATGATTTATTTAGCGATACAAACCCTAGTATACTGTTACTTAGTGTAATAATTTACATAAGTTTCATTAGAAAAAAATCTACTTTGATTACTAGTTTTATTCTATTATTACTCTCAATTTAGTTACTTTTAATGTTTTTGAAAATTATAAAATATCATAATATTTTTTTTAATCATATGTTATTTTTTTTAAATATATTTTTTTTATAATTATTAAGCATTATAAGACAAGATATACATCTTTTAAAGGAAGGAAAAAAAAGATATTATGACCTATTGAGTATTTCTTTTTATATAAAATAATTGTTGAGCATAAAAATAGCCTAAAAGTACCTATTGTTTTTATAAATACATATTTATCAAACTAATATATTTTTATTCATAATTATTTTATAAATATAGAATAGTGTTTATTGAGATATAAACAATATAATTGAATTTAAACTTTAATAGTGAATTTAAATATCTAATATAAGAGTGTTAAATTTTATAAGACAAAATTCTTGTGTATTTATTATTTTTTTAAAAAATATGTTTTTTAATTGGATGGTTTTATTTACACCACTTTTTTTTTTCAATCTGTTATTTATTAGAGAGTAAAAATAACCTTATTTAATTGAATGTGTTTATTCCATTTTGTTAAAATATTAAAACAATAAACTTTGAAATGAATTTTTTTTTGAAAAAGAAAGATTATAAAAAAAAGAATAAATTATGACTAAATACTTATGACTTTCCATTCCAAAAATAAAAGTCTTCTAATTTTGTTTTACAAACTTAACATTAAATTAGTAGATATTACAAATTTTATGAAGTTACTCAATGATTCTAAATTTTTATAGATACTAATGATAGTGTATTATAAATCGTATATCGTTACTAATAGTATATTGTTTTTTATGATGTAATGAGTTCATAATTAAAAATATATATTAATTTTAAAAAATATAGCAATTATAGATATCAATACAAGTTTATCTTCTAAGGTATACTATTTAAAAAAATATAAATTGAAAAGTATAAAACCAATCAAAGATAAAATAAATTTTTTAAAATATAGTTTTTTTATAGTCTTTTTTCATCTTATTATTTGGATAATAAAATAATAATTATTTTATGAGTTAAAAACTATAGAATTATTAAGACATATATTCTAAGATCATATTAATGATTTACCAAAAAGGATGGAATTTAAGTAACACCACCCTTGTAATTTCATGAATCATTGACTATAATAACTTCAAAGTACTATAGCAAGAACCCTATTTATAGAAATTCATACGTGGAAAGCTGCCTTGAAGTTAACAACTCAGAATACAATTTTGACAAAAATCATTAAAGAAAAAAAAAGGCAGAATAATAAAAGTGAAAATAAATGTCGAATTATTATATATTGTACATTGATATCTCAAGCTGCTATGCAATACCGTAATCTTTGCAGCTTCTCTTGGATCTCCACAAATGTATGAAAAAACAGTACGTAAGAAGCTCTCAAATTCTGTGCAATTCTCTCATTCTCAGATCAACAATGTCTCTCTGCTAGGGTTCTTCGCCCATAAAAATATCTCCCTTTTCTCTGCAATGGAAAATGAATAACTCCCGCTCATGCACCTCATCACATTTCCGCCGTTTACCCAAATCCTTGTCTATCCGACGCAAAGTTCCCTGGTGGGACCAAATTCATGACCCTGGAAGTGAAATTGTTAGCAAATGGAACCACATTTTCCTTGTCGCGTGCATGATTGCAATGTTTCTTGACCCTCTTTATTTTTACCTTCCCATTATCGGTGGCGATGCCTGCATGAAGATTGACATTGCCCTAGGCGTCTGGGTTACCTTCGCTCGCACCTTCACGGACTTGTTTTTTTTCTTGCACACTTTCATGAAGTTTAGGACAGCTTTTGTTGCACCAAGCTCTCGCGTTTTTGGTAGAGGAGAACTTGTTATGGACCCTAGAGCCATTGCCATACGCTACCTGAAATCGAACTTTGTTGTTGATCTTGCTGCTGCCCTTCCTCTCCCTCAGGTTAGCCATACATACATTATATTCATAATCTATACCAAGGATTTTTCATGAGTTCCTATATTGCATTGACAATGAATAATGTAATAGTTTGTTCCTGGTTATGTTTCGGATTAGATTGTTGAAAGGGTAACATGATTTTCAATCATTTAAAATATTAAAAGACTGATTTTTTTCTTAAGGAAAAAAAAATACCTTGTTGATCCAATAACAACATTCTTGGTAAAGGGTTGAAAAATATAAATGGGATTCAGAATGGATTTCGAAATGAAATTGTGATTATTTAGCAAGCAAATGAAATGGTTATTATATTTTAAAAGACCACTGCTGGTTTTTTTCTTGGTTCTTTAGGTTTGAAAATTCCAGTATTTGCAAAATATTCTACTGTGAATTTTGATGCAATCATGCCAACAACCTGCTCGTTTCTGTATCCGCTAAAATTTGTATTTGGTATGGAATGACAAGAACCTCATATTAATTTACTTTGAATATTGAATTGCTGGACACATTCTG
>Ga0325411_1001927_pt1 | contig 23276 bp, 10 predicted proteins | sample PopdelMetagenome_13_FD_206181 | JGI IMG/M metagenome (GOLD analysis project Ga0325411, IMG submission 206181) | Populus deltoides microbial communities from Bellville, Georgia, United States - Xylem-PdIQD-R4 | ecosystem: Host-associated > Plants > Phyllosphere > Stem > Wood/Secondary xylem... | reverse complement strand
TGAGGAGTGGCTTGAGCGGTGGTCGGCCTTTCTTCCTTTTCTTCTCTGCGTTTTTCTTCAGCTCTGTTCTCCTCTGTTTCCCTTTTCTCCTTCTGCTTCTCACGGTGCTGTTGTCTACTGGGAGGGCAGTGGCAGCTGGAGATGATGCTGGGGGTGGTGGAGAGGAAGCCGACGATTCCTCACGGTGGTTAGGAAGGTAGCAGTGGTTGATGACAGCGGCTGTTTTCTTCTTCCTCCTCCCCGTGCAGAGGCGCAGGTTGCTGCCTTTTCTTCAATGGTGCTGCAACGGGGGAAGAAGATGGTGAGCTGAAAAAGAATCACGATGTCGTGGGTAGTGCTGCTGTTTTTGTGCTCCTGTTGGCGTTGGTGTCGCGGCAGCCGGCTGTGGTCGCTCTTCCCTGTTCTCTGCTGCTTCTGTGTTACTTCTTCTCCTTGTTTCTTTCGGTTTCTCTCTTCTCTACACTCTCACAGTACCTCTCATTTCAAACTTCTTTGTATTCTTTCCTTCCTTTCTCTTTGTTCTCTCTTCTCTTGTTCAAACTTCTCTCCATCCCCCCTCTTCCCATGCTGGTGTTGGGGGTATTTATAGGGTAAAAGGGAGCAGGGGTGTCCCTATTGCCACCCTATGGCAGCGCATGGGGAGTAGGGCTTTGCTGCCCTGCCACAGCGCCGGGCTGGTTGGACAATGAGCGTGGCTGGCAGGGCGCGGCTCCCTCGGTGTATCATGAGAGGGTGTGGGGTTGAGGGAGGTGGCAGGCATGTGGCGTGTAGGGTTCATTAAAGAAAGAAGAAAAAACTGCCTTCCCCTGCTGCATGTCCAGGGGAAGGAGAAAGGGGAACAGTGTCGTTCAAAATGACACTGTTCTGCCTTTTTTTTTTTAACACATGAAACGACACCGTTTTATACAAAACGCGCCGTTTCATTTAAAGGCGGCGCCAGCATTTGTTTTCCAAATCAGTCCTTAATTTATCCTTTGTTCTTTTAAGTCCTCACAATGTAATTTTGATTTTAAGAATTAATTCAATTGCATCCCTGCTAATTTCAGTCTCCGCCCCTATAGTTGGCCGCGCTTTTCACTTCAGTCCTTGGCCTCTGATTTATGCAATTGGACCCCTAATTTGACCAAATCAACTCTTAAAAATTATAATTTGACCCTAGAACTTTAATTTCTTCCAATTAAAGCTCAAATTGACTTAAAAATCAATTTTCTTGCAATCAAACCCTCTATAAATTCAATTAAACCTTCAATAAAATCCAATTAAGTCCATAAACATCTAATTTTAGACTTTTCTCTTCAAATTAAATTTTCTTTTCCCACAAGGCTCTCATCATTTAAGTATATACTGTAAAAACTTCAATCCTTGTATTTTTGAACCTCCTTAATCAATTTTTCTGATCCTTTTCTGAGTGCTCCAACCTCCTATTATTTTTTCTAATTTCTTCCAGCTATATATTTATATATTTATTTTTATTTTTGTGTGGGGACCCAAAAATGGGTTACAACATTCTCTTAGGTTGATCAGGAGTCTTCATAATGCTAAATTTGTTCTTTTTTTATCTGGTCTTTAAGGTTGAATAAATCCCTCAGAATTTGCACTAAAAAATGGTTCTGTTGCTGTCGTAATTTTTGTTCCAACTTAGGCTCTGATTCTGACCCAGTTTCGTACGATATCTGACCATTCTAGGTATATTCTATAACTCATTACATGTTGAAAAATTGATGTACACCTTTATTAGGTCCTAGGGATCATTGTTCTTAGAGCAGATTCTCAGTCAGATTTGGATGCTCAGTATTGTCAGATCAAGAACCTTTTTGACCAACTAGATTACTACCAGTTTCTGTTATGTAAAAAGATTTTATCTCACTTCGACTCCTTCATCAAAGTTGTAGTCCTAGACGTGTAGATGAATTTGGGCTTTTGAATCACTTGATTTCGATATCAGAGGCCTAAGATGTTCCCGTTTGAATATCTAACATGAAGGCAGAGAATTCTGCCGCGAGAAGGATATTGACCCGAGTCTGCACTAAAGAAACTCTATTTTTGGCCTAGTTTTTGTGATTTTTGTTCTTAGTTCATACTCTCAGTCATATCAGGATTCTCGGCATTCGTCAGTTTTTGAGTTAGACCCGAAGATTCCTTTTGACCAACTAGATTACTGCCAGTTTCTGTTCTGTAAAAAGATTTTATCTCACTTTGACTTCTTCATCAAAGTTTTAGTCCTAGACGCGTAGATGAATTTGGACTTTTGAATCACTTGATTTCGATATCAGAAGCTGAAGATATTCCCATTTGAATATCTAACGTGAGGGCAGAAAATTCTGCCGCGGGAAGGATATAGCCCAAGTTCGCGCGGCTGATTCGAAGGATTTTTTTGGACCAAGGACTGAATCGAAAATTGTTAAAATGAGGGATTGAATTGAAGAAGGATATTGAAAGCTGGAGAGGGGGCTGGATCATCATAAATGACAGGATTTTTTCCACACCGAATAAGGAAAATGAGACTTTGCAGCTGCACCCTCCATCTGATTTCTTTCCTTTTTTTCGCTGCAAATTTCCTGCTGGTTTCCATGTTTGTCTTGCTGATTGGAGAGCTTGAGACCACGTTTTTATTGACTCATTTCAAAGGGAGCAGCTGGCCCTATGGAAGGAAAGAAGCCACACCATCCTCTAACTAGGAAAGAAATCAGTGCTGATCACAAAATCAGAATCAAACATTCTGGTTTCCTATTTCTGCTCACCCGAGAATACACCCTAGAGTTAATGTAATATTTGTTTCCTAAGTAAAGCCCTGTATAGGCTATATAGAAGCCTCGGCTGCTGTCCTAAAGTGGGGGGGGAAAACGCACAAAGAAAGAGCATAAAAGGGGGCAGAAAGAGAGCAGAAAAATAAATAAAAAAAGAGAGCAGAAAAATAGAAAAGAGAGGGCAGAAAAATAAGAGAAAAACAGAGAAGGAAACAACAAAAGAAAGAGAAGGAAAACGCAAGAGAGGCAGGCGACGGGGAAACCAGTCATTTACCAGCACATAGCTGAAATATTTCGTCCGTTTCAGCATCTCTATTTTCGTCTGTCATTTACCAGCAGCCAAGGAGGCACGCGTGAGCTGTGTCTTTCGGCCTTGGGTTTTATTTTCTGCAAACAGGAGCTGCAGTTTGAAGGAACACGCAAGAGAGGCAGGCGACGGTATTCAAGGAAGCACGCGTGAGCTGTGATATTTTTGGTCCCTGGTTTCATTTTCTGCAAACAGGAACTGCAGGTATAAGCCCCAATCTCTCCTCCTTTGTTATTTTTATACGACCGGGTGCAGCAACTGCAGTGCCATCTCCTTCGCCTATTTCAGCGCCAGGTAAGTCCATGCATTCTCTTTGCTTTGCATTTTAATTATATGTTACTGTGCAATCTTTGTGGTTACTGTTCAAGTGAATTATAATTCACTTGGACAGTTTGTCTAAATTTTGTGTCCTGCCGGGTCCCCTGCTGAGGCACGTGACCCGGCCGGACCGAATTCTTTTTTTGTTTTGAATAAAATAAAAGAAAGAGAGAGAGATTTATTTTCTGGAATATTTATTTTAAAGTCTGAATTTTTTTTATGTTGTAAAAAAATATATACCAATCTCATATTTTGAATACCCGGTTTTCGACGCAACTGCGGCAAATATACATATATATCAAAATTTGTTTTCTTGTGTGTTGCATACGGCCAATACCCTAACATGTTTTGAACGCTCTTTTTTTATATACAAAAAGTATTGAAAGTTTTGAAAATATGTTTTTGCATGGATTTCTTAAACATAAAAAAAATTGTTTTCTTACATTTCTGGATTTTACAACATGTTTGTAAAACTCCAAAGGGTATTGGCCAATATTCCAAAAAAATATAAAAATCTTATTTTGGGGGGAATTCATCTATTATTCACCGCTAATGTTTGGATAAAGAAATCCTTAAAGGACGAATATCCAAAATATTATTGGGAATAATTTATTATTATTCACTGTTAATATTTGGATAAAGAAACCCGGAGTGGTAAATATCCAAAATAATTTTCTAGGAATAATAAATCCACACACATCCTTGAAAGAAGCCTTGATTATAATCGAAGACATTTCAATTTTTCTACTCCACAGTTTACGAGCCGTGAGAGTATAAAACACTAAGGCAAGTCAAAATAGGCTTTTAAAGCGCCCTAGATTTCTAAATTTTTGTCCCTCCTCCTTGCGATTTACGAGTCGCAAACTCTTGAAATACCAAGGGAAAAATGAGCTTTTAAAGCACATGGAATCTCCTTGGATTTCTATCTTAATAAATTTAGTTATAATCAAATCTAGAAAAACTAGTGGGATTAGAAAACACCAACACCATAGCAATTATAAGACAAACCAAACACCAAGCAGCTTACCTTAGGTAGGGCGTACTAGGGGTGCTAATACCTTTCCTTTACGCAACCAGTCCCTTGCCTTAGAATCTCTGAAAGACCAGTTAGGTTTTCTAGTGACTATAATACTAGGTGGCGACTCCCTTTTACACAAAAAACAAAGACCCCGAAACCAATTGAGGGTCGCCGCGACGCCGCGCTCCGTCGCGAGGGTGCGACAATCATGAATCATTTTAGACATTCTTAATTTTTATAATTGGATGCTCATTTATATAAGTTAAACTCTTTGCCTGGAGACCCAGTCATTTCAACGTGGGTATTATTATTAGTCAAACTAATCTCATCAATTATTCTCGGTCATCCCAATTTGGATGCCATTAGCCGAAGCTAATCTTATCAATCATTCCCATGGAAATAATATTTTATTTTCCTACTCATAGGCAATATTTTTATGATAGTATTTTTTTCCCGTAGGCAATATTTTTACGATAGTATTTTTCTTGCTCTTAGGCAATATTTTCACGATATTATTTTCCTGCCCGTAGGCAATGTTCTCGAAATAATAATATTCTCCTTCTCATTAGCAACACTCACACGATAATATTTCCTACCCGTTGGTTACATTTACATAACAATAGTATTTCTTACTCGTTGGCAACATTTACACAATAGAAGTATTTCCTACTCGTTGGCAACATTCACATAATAATAATAATAATAATAATAATAATAATTCTTGTTAGCAATATTCACACAACAATAACATTTCTTACTAATTGGCAACGTTCACACAATAATAATATTTCTCCTACTTGTTAGTAGATTTCATGCAACAATATTTATACTGCCCGTAGGCAATGTTCATATAGCAATATTTCTCATGATACATAATAGTACAAAATACGCATAATATCTATCACATACTAGCATTGCAAGAATTTAAACAATTTAAAGAAGCAAGGGGGCGACCCTTACCTTGAACTCCTGTTATACATGTTCTTGAGAAGTTATGTGCTCCTCTGAATGCTTATCCTGAAAATTGAAGACCTACTGTTCGAGAAGTACAATTTATGGTAGGAGAGTTTGTTTCCGATCTTAACCATTCTGAATTTATATAACATCTAGATGAACAACATATCCAAAATCCAGACCAATCCTACCGTGAAAAGATGATATAACGGCCGACGAATGAGGCTGTTTTGAAGGGTGATTTTCCAGAAATGTTCCTCCAATGATAGCCCTCAAACGAAGCGTGCTAGTGACAATCCCTCTGGTCAGAATGTAGGTGACATTGAGCATAATAACATATCCAAAAAGCAACCTAATCTAACGGTGGAAAGCCAAGATATGGCTGCCAAAGTTCCTGGTCTGTTGCCATCCCAAAACCCATAGTTTCAAATAAACTTATTCCTTCTATTTTTCTTTGTTACTTTAACTTATTTCAATGAGTTCTTGCAAAAATCTACAAAACTCATGTCCTCCTCTTTCAAGTTCCAGCTTCTACTCTTTGTTTTTCCCAAGCTTTATAACTCTCTAAGTATAGTCACTTGATTTGTTTTCTTGGATATAATTCTCCCAAGAACACTCCCTTTTTATTTAGAAGAAATGAAGAAAATGGGAGAAAAATGGTCTCCCTTATGTTTTCTACCTTTGCAGAGGACGTGGGTTGTCTTTAAAGGAGAAGAGGGGAGTATTGTTTTGTATAAAATTACCAAAATGCCCTTATTAATGCCCCTTGTGTCATTTTCTTCAATTTACCCGATTTTAAGTACTCTCATAAAGCTTCCCAAAATCCGATTGGCATGAAATTTTAACCTAAGATAAACCAATCAGTTGAACTCTTCTCCGGTTTTGCTAACATTATAAATTTTAATCTAAAATTCGTAACTCTCATTTCGACTTCCACCACACCTTTAAATTTATTTATGAAGATCATTCTTTCCCTTACACATAGCATTTGTTATTATTTCTACTATTTGTTCATTTATTTTCATATTGAGTCTCTATTACTCATCGAGGTCCTTCTTTTTTTTTCTTTTTCTACGATCCTATGTTTATTTGAGTCATTTCAACATGGGTATTATTATTAGTCAAACTAATCTCATCACTTATTCTCGGTCATCCCAATTTGGATGCCATTAGCCGAAGCTAATCTTATCAATCATTCCCATGGAAATAGTATTTATTTTTATTTATTTTTCCTACTCGTAGGCAATATTTTTACGATAATATTTTTCCTGCCCTTAGGCAATATTTTCATGATATTATTTTCTTGCCTGTAGGCAATGTTCTCGAAATAATAATATTCTCCTTCTCATCAGCAACACTCACATGATAATATTTCTTGCCCGTTGGCGACATTTACACAACAATAGTATTTCGTACTCGTTGACAACATTTACACTATAGTAGTATTTCCTACTCATTGGCAACATAATAATACTAATAATAATAATAATATTTCTCCTTCTTGTTAGCAATATTCACACAATAATAAAATTTCTTACTAATAGGCAACGTTCACACAATAATAATATTTCTCCTACTTGTTCGTAGCTTTCATGCAACAATATTTATACTACCCATAGGTAATGTTCACATAGCAATATTTCTCATGATACATAGTAGTACAAAATATGCATAATGTTTATCACATATTAGCATTGCAAGAATTTAAACAATTTAAAGAAGCAAGGGGGTGACCTTTACCTTGAACCCCTGTTATACATGTTCTTGAGAAGTTATGTGCTCCTCTGAATGCTTATCTTGAAAATTAAAGACCTACTATTCGGGAAGTAAAATTTATGGTAGGAGTGTTTGTTTTTGATCTTAACCGTTCTGAATTTATATAACATCTGGATGAACAACATATCTAAAATTCAGACCAATCCAACGGTGAAAAGATGATATAACGATCGGCAAATGAGGCTGTCTTGAAGGGTGATTTTTTAGAAATGTTCCTCCGGTGACAGCCCTCAAACGAAGCCTGCTATCCTTTTTTTTTTCTTTTCTACAATCCTATGTTTATTCGGGGGCTTACAACAAAGATGTATAGGGATTTAAAGGAATCCTACTGGTGGCCAAATATAAAAAGGGAAATAGCAGAATTTTTATCGAATTGTGGGATCTGTCATCAAGTAAAGATAGAACACTAGAGACCTGCAGGGGATTATAGTTATTATCGATTCCAGAATGGAAATGGAAGGATATTTCTATGGATTTTATGACAGGATTACCCAGGGAAAGAAAGGTAATGATGCCATATATCTGGTGGTGGATCAACTAACAAAATCTGTTTTGTTCTTACATATAAAGATGATTGATTCGATAGATAAGTTGGCAAAATTATATATAAAGTAATCAAACTTCATGGGGTGCCAGTGTCGATTATATTAGATCGGGATCTAAGGTTCACATCGAGATTACGGCCTAGCTTACAACGGGCATTAAGGACAAAGTTGAATCTAAGCATGACGTTTTACCCTCAGATGGATGGTCAATCGGAAAGGACCATTCAAACTCTTGAGGATCTCCTGAGGTCCTGTGTGCTGGAGTTTGAAGGAAACTAGGAGGATCTCCTACCATTGGTGGAGTTTACTTATAATAATAGCAATCAAGCTATTATTGGTATGGCTCCATAAGAGGCATTGTATGGGAGGAAATGTCGTACCCCAATTTGTTGGGATGAAGTAGGAGAAATGAAGCTTTTAGGACCTGAAATGGTGCAACTGACAACTGACAAGGTGAAGGTGATCAGAAAAAGGATGAAGGAAGCCCATGATAGATAGAAAATTTACGCAGATAGCCGAAGAAGGCCTTTGGAATTCCAAGTGGGGGATAAGGTCTTTTTTAAGGTGGCGCCTTGGAAAGACATCATTCGATTTGGAGTAAAAGAAAAATTAGTTCCGAGATATATTAGCCCTTTCAAGATTATGGAAAGAATCGGACCAGTTGCCTATCGATTAGAGTTGCCTGCATATTTGGATAAGATTCACAATGTATTCCATGTGTCATTGTTATGGAAGGCCAAGATAGACCCCTCATGGGTATTGCCACAAGTTCCTATGAAGATTAAAGGGGATCTAACCTTGGAAGCTAAGCCTGTCAAGATCTTGGATTGAGATGAGAAGGTGTTGAGGAATAAGAGAGTTCTCCTGGTGAGAGTATTGTGGAGAAACTCTCGAATAGAAGAAGAAACATAGGGAAAAAAATCCGAGATGAAGCATAAGTTCTCACATTTATTCTTCGACATAGGTACGTAATTTGAATTTTGAGGATGAAATTTCTATTAAGAGGGGAGAATGTAAACCCCAAAAAAAAATATTACTTAAATTACAAACTAACTACATGAGAAATAAAAGTGAAGAAATTCATGCACATGGTTAAATAAAAATGAATTCATAAATTTTTTAATATAAATTTCCAAGCGAAATAATTCGAGACATTATAAATAAACTCGGTAATGTCAAGGATTGGATTTAATTGAAGAAAATAATACACTTAAAGGAAATGGGACCTAAGTACAAATAAGAAAAATTATAGAGTATAAATAATCTTCTCCTCACAAAAAATCTGCAGCAACCATAAGGAAAGGAAATGAGTTTTTGTATTCATTCTTGCAAATCAAGAGAAAAACACCAAATTTCAAGAACCCATCCAATATTAAGAGTTTATAGGTAGAATAAACACTTGAGAGCAAGGAATTAACAAGAAAATTTTGAACAAAAAGGGAAGGGAGTGCCGACTATCCATAGAAAAAAAGGGGAGTCGAAAATCTTCGACTGGTTGAAGATAGAAACCTTGATTCTTACTGGGTAAGATGTTCTAATCATGGTCCTATAAGTCGTTTCAAATTCCATTATGAATTGATGATTGATTTGAGGATAATGTAATAGATGTTAAAATTAAGTTAATTCATGTGTTGTATATAATTGGGGACATGAAAGCATGATGATTTACCTAGAAAATATAGTTTATGAATGTTATGTGTGAATGGAAGGGGTGCCAAATCTGGACAGGCTTATGTCCCGACTTTTGATGAGATTTCGGGTAGGAGGATGAAGGAATTAGGAACAGGTTTCTCATAGAAATTATAGTTTTGGATATTGACTAACTAAGAAAATTGATCTTGCTCAATTTGGAGCTGTAGAACTCCAGTTATGGGTTACTAACTGAGACTGGGTCATGACAGACCCTGTAGGGCAGTAGAACTGATTAGTTGATATCGAGTCAGTATTTTACGATATAAGTCCAAAACTCTGATATGAAGTATAAAATTAAGAAAAATATGAGAGGGGGCTACAAATAGATTCAAAATGGTTCATGCATTTTTTTGGAATTTTCTGATGTATTTTTTTTGAAGGCTTTGTTTGGCTAAGCAATAAAGTAAAAACTAATTAAAAAAAATATAATGGAAAGGTATTAGAGTGTATCTTAGCTTATGAGTTGAGTTAGGCTCAGGCTGATTGAGCTCAAGACCCAAGCCCAGCCCGGTCAACCTCTTTTTAGTAGGCTGGACCTAGCCCAGCCAGATGGGCTGGGCTGAGAGTCCAGCCTATCCCTCTTTCATTTTGAAAGAAAGAAATCAGAGGCAGCAGGACATGAATTAATTCACGTTCTAACATGCCTCTTTCAAAGGAAAAGAAAACATGAAGCGCAAGTTAAAGAGAAATGACGATTACCTGGCGCAGAGGAGGAAGCTACTTTGAATGGTGGATGGCTGCTGAAGATTGCGATTGAGGAGAGAGTTGCTGCTCTTGCTGTTGATTGCTCACGGTGTAGTGCAGGGAAGAATTAATTGAGGGAGAGATGCTGGTTGTGTTGCTGTTGGAGTTATGAGAGAGACGATTGTGACTGAGAGGAAGACCTTTATTGCTGCTCATGGTGGCTTACGGTGGAACCTGCTGGACTCCTACTGGAGGCTTCAATGGAGGTTGGAACATTGAAGTGAGAAAAGGAAGGTCACGGTGGCGCTATGCTATCAAGAGAGCTTGCTGGATGTTCCTGGTGCAGGAGGAAAAGTTGTTGCTAGAGCATGGTACTGAGCTGAGGACTTTAATAGAGGTCATGGTGCATCTGATTCAATGGAGGGCTACTGGATGTTCATGGTGTTGCAGAGGAAGGCAGTAGGCGCAAGACCGAGAAAGGATGTGCAGCCATTGCTGGTGCAGAGGAGGAGGGTTAATTATTTTGCCATTTTTTTTTGCTTCCAGGAGCGAGATCTCCTGTTTCTGGTGTGTGGGTGATTTTCTTTAACTAATTCTCTCTTTTATTTTCTTCCCTTTAAATTTCTCCCCTTTCCTCTTTTTTCTCCTTTAAATTTCCGCCTCCCTTTGTGTAGGCAAACATCATCTATTTACAAGTGAAAAAATATTTCGTTATTTTTAATTATTTGGTCCCCAAATTTTCTTGATGATTAAGCAATTTAAAAACAAATTGATCCCCTAACTTTTTTTTTATTTGGTCAGTTATAAATTTTGATTTTTTTTGTATTTTGAGTTTTTTTTTAATTTTAAATGTCAATTTAAAAGCGCGTTTGAAAACTGAATATGTAGAAAAAATACGTTGTTAGTGATATAAACACGTCATAAATATATATTTTGAATTTTTTTTATTTTAGTTATTTTTGAAAAATTTATTAAAAATCAAGTAAAATATTAGGTAGTAACAATTATAATGTCATAGGCCTACTAACATTTTGAACAAGTACTAGGGTTTGTTCTTGTTTACTTTGTAGTTGCATGTCAAGAACATAACGTTTTGGCATGGTGGCAAATCATTGTATTGGCAATCCTGCTTGTTTGTATTATAATACTTTATACAAAATAATCCTGCTTGTTTAGGGAAAAAAACAGCCCTGTAAAAAAAAACACAACCAAACACAACCTATGGAAAGCTCAGACTCATTTTTAAAAAACGATGAAAGTTCAATTAAAGGGACATAAATTTAACTAGTTTTGAATGAAAAAACTGAATTAAACTGGTTGAGTTTGAACTGAACTAGTTGGATTTGAACCGGTTTATTAGTTTGATTCATAATTAAAAAAATATAAATTTGGTTTTATTAGTATTCTCAACAATAGGTTTGTGGTTTAAAAAATATATTTTTTTTAAATGTAACTGATTTAAAAAAAATATCAACATAATAATAATAATAATAATAATAATAATAATAATTCATTAATTTAGATGTATCATATTAAAAATATCTTTTTATAACAAAATTCAACATAAAAAATATAAATATTTTCAATATAAAAAATAATTATAGTTCATAATTGTGTAAAATTACTGAAATGTTTCTATATTATACCTTTTTCTTATGAACTTATACGTTTTTTTTTATATTGAAATAAATTTGACCAAATTTATTTATTGATTTATAATGGTATAAAACGAATACGCTCGAATTTTACCTTGAGATTTCATTAAAAAAAATTGAGTAATTGGAAATGAGAAAGCAAATAAACTTGAAAGACATAATATATAGGGAATCAGATTGAGAGAAATTGATGCAAGCACAAATTTTTCATAGCAAAACTCCTTAAAATTTTACCATTTATCTTAAACTGTTATACTGCAACGGAAACAAAAATTTATAGCAATGCAACCACTTTCTTCACGACGGCTTGAAATGCATTAAATTGGATAGGATGCTCATTGTAACTACCCGGTCTTTTCAGAGTCAAAATTGATGGATTTTTTTGTTCGGTTCTAGATGTTTTTCATTATATTTTTTTGTAAATTTATAATTGTATTTCATTCATCAAAAAAGCACAATTTACGTAGGATAACATAAATCAACATTCTCATCAGACATATTCTCAATACACATGCCCATAATATTTCATTTACATACTCGTAGGTTTACATTATATTACATTGACATACTCATAAATTTACATTCCTGTTCTAGTCTCGTTATCATTACGAGTTCATATGAAAATGCCGAACAATAAGTACTTTTGTTATCCTGACCTCATGTAATTTCACAACATGACATCCTCATAAGAAAAATACCACATACATATATTTATACACATCATATCTACATGATCACACATTTACATCCGTATTCCATTTCATTTTATCATTACAAGTCTTTACAAAAAGAGTTGGATGACTAATTGAGCGATTTACACGTCTATTCATACAGAACTCATATGACCCATAACATGCGAATATATAATTCTTTTCAAATGAGTGAGCCGTGAAATGGATTTTCTTATACACCATGCTGGTATGATGTCTCTATTACAGCACAAGGTAATTTCAGGCATTAAAGACAATTTTAAAAAAACATAATAAAGCAATATTAACATTACATTTCACTCATGGACCAAAAGAGCATAATTTTTTCATTTCTCCTTACTTATGTAAATACCACCCTTAATGATTTGTCAATTACTGAGGCTAATTACAATACTCAAACCCGGTCATCCATCTCGAATATCGTTAACCGAACTAACGTTATTCTTTGTTTAAAGCATAACAATTGTAGTTCTTTCATATACTTGGTATATACAAAACATAGAACCCATGAACACATTAACTCTTGAAACTACCTCTTAACTCCCAAATCCAGCAATTTTCTTAGGATGCTATTAGTTGATGTTAATCATTTGTTCATCCAGATCATCCACTGAGGATGCCATTAGCCGAAGCTAATCATTTATTAGTCCCGGTCATCCATTTAGGATGTCATTAGCTGAACCTAATCATTAATCCATCCCGGTCATCTACTTAGAATTTCATTAGCCGAAGCTAATCATTTGTCTATCCCGATCATCCACTTAGAATTCCATTAGCTGAAGCTAATCATTTGTCACTCCCGGTCATCCAATTAGGATGCTATTAGCCGAAGCTAATTATTTTTCAATCCCGGTCATCCACTTAGGATGTCATTAACCGAAGCTAATCATTAACCCATCAAACGTTCCAAAGGCTGTTTATGTAATCACTATAACAAGATATTATATCCTTTGTAATCCACCAACAGACATTCCACAACAGTTTAACATTCAGTATAACACAACAATAGACCCTTCATATTTTTCATCCAACCATTCATGATAGTTAATGTTCAATACAATACAACAATAGATCCCTCGTAATACTCATAAAAAAATTCATCACAATTACATTCAATAAAATACAACAGTAGAGCCCTCATAATACTCATACAACCATTCGTCACAATTACATTCCATAAAAATACAATAACAGATTCTTTGTAATACTAATACAACTATTTGTCACAATTACTTTCAATAAACTACAACAGTAGATCCTTCAAAATACTCATACAACCATTCGTCACATTTACACTCAATAAAATACAACAGTAGGTCATTCGTAATGCTCATACAACCATTCGTCAGCAACCCAAATTTATAATAGCCCAATCAACATCTCATAGTCGGTTTAATATTCATCGTAATACGATAATATATCCACCTCAAACAGACCATTTCAGAACATTAACATTTTCGTCATTGTTTCAACATTCATCAAGAACTCGATCGACATTTTATAGTCATTTCGACAATCATCTAGAATTCAATAAAACACTTCATCGCCGTTTCATCATTCAGCAAGGATTTATAATATATTATCATAAGTAAATCACTTCAAAACATAAACATTATACGAGAAAAAGGTGGGAACCACCGACATGTTCCACCTACGGTTTGTCCTTGTCTTGACGATGGTTCGATCTCGGCCGCACCCATAGTTATTAAACTCGGAGCGACTCGGCAGGTTGATCCGGGACCGGTCGACCTAGTGGCTGGACCGGTCCAGGTAAGGTAAAAAATCGGGGTAAGCAAAAACCCTGCTAAACTCGGGACCTAGGTGACCCGACAAAACCCGGATGAGACCCTTTTTTTTTTTACCCAAAGTGCATTCTGTGGTGAAGTCTTGTCTGGTTTGTTTAATGGCCCTCTACAAAACTAATCTTCTTTTTGGCGGGATGAGTGTTCTTCATAGCCCTCTTTCATGTGGGATGATTACCTGCATAAATATCACTGGGCATAAAAATAGTTCCTGGGTTATCCAAAGGATGTAAATAATATGGTGAATTGATGTATTTACAGGCGTGCACCTGGCAGTCTCCCTCTCTCATGTTTTGACCATAGTTATTAAACCCGGTCCGGGGTTGACCCGGCCCCTGGGTTTCATTGGTCAACTCGGAAAAATTAAAAAACATATTTAAAACTTTAATATTTCATATGAAAAAATTAAAAAAAATCAATGTAAATATAGGCTATACATATTGTAAATAATGAAGTTTAAAAGAATATTTAAAATTTTTTTTATCTCACATTGAAAAGATACTATGTTAAGCTTTTAAGTTGAAGTATTTAAACCAAAGAAGTTCTTTTATCTCGCATTGAAAAAATAATTTTTTTCTTTCAAACATAGAGTATATATACTAATAGGTTTCAAATCTCACATTGAAAAAACATAACTTTTTTCTTGGGAACATAGAGTATATATACGAAAGGGCTTCAAATCTTACATTGAAAAGATACCATGTTATCCTTTTAAGTTGAAGTATTTAAACCAAAAAGTTTTTTATCCCACATTGAAAAAATATAACTTTTTTCTTTGGAATATAGAGTATATAAACTAACGGGTTTTAAATCCCACATTGAAAAACTATAACTTTTTTCTTGGGAACATAGAGTATATATACTAATGGGGTTCATATCTCACATTAAAAAAACATAACTTTTCATGGGAATATAGAGTATATATACGAAAGGGCTGCAAATTCCACATTGAAAAGATACTATGTTATCCTTTTAAGTTGAAGTATTTAAACCAAAAAGTTTTTTATCCCACATTGAAAAAATATAACTTTTTTCTTGAGAACATAGAGTATATATACTAATGGGTTTCAAATCCTACATCGAAAAAACATAATTTTTTTCATGGGAACATAGAGTATATATACGAAAAGGTTTCAAATCCCACATTGAAAAGATACTATGTTATCCCTTTAAGTTGAAGTTTTTAAATTAAAATCTTTTTTATCCCAGATTGAAAAAAATAATTTTTTAGTATATATATTAATGGATTTCAAATCCCACATTTGAAGAAGAAGAAAAAAACAACGGGTCTCGCCCGGGTCATGGATTGACCCACCGGGTCGACCGGGTTTTGCCGGGTTATTGTCCCAATCGGTCTTTTATTAAACCCGGATCAGTCCAGCGACCGGGCTGACCTACCGGGCCGGACCGGGTTTAATAACATGAGTTTTGAGTGTATATTAATATTTTTAAAAAAATATTTTTTATTTAAAAATATATTAAAATAATATTTTTATTTAAAAAAAATTAATTTTAACATTATTACATATGATTTGAAAATATAAAAAATATTAATTTAAAATAAAAAAATTTTAATTTTTTTAAAATATTTTTAAAATATAAAAACAAACATAATCTAAATTACTATTATTATTTGAAGTTGTGCTCATTGTGTTTTCGACTATCAAGGCCTGCGCTCTCATACCATGAAAAAACATAAGTTAGCGCTATTGCCTGTTGCTTTTCATTGAATAAAAATTGTAAGAAATGAAGAAATTAGGAATGCTAGCTTGATGAATTTCAAACTACATATATGTTTAAATCATTAATGTAATTTACTCTGGAAGTATAAATATTTTAACTGATTTGTTTTAGAAATAGCTAATGTTATTTATTAACCAAATTCCAATGTACTCATTATATTATCAATTTATTTATGGTTGTTGCTATTTAATTTTTGACTCATGTTTTAATAATTTTTTTAAAAAAAATAAAAAAAAATAAAGGTTTACATGTGGCGATAACATAAAGCATCAGGGCTACTATTAAAGAAACAATATGTCAAGGAGATAATTACTGAATCATATATAATTAATGCAATATAAAATACCATATATATATAATTTGATTCGTGCTAGTTATGGAAAATAATCACTGCAATATAAAATACCATATATATAGGGTTTGTTATGCTGGTTATAGAAGGCAATTCCTGCAATAATTATTGCAATATTTTCTTAAATAACACGTGTAAAGATTTTTTATATAAATGAACCTCTAGTCATATATAAAAAAAAAAAATTCACATAGTATAATTTTTAAAGAGAGAAATTCAGGGCAACCATGAAAAAACCCTAAACCTAATTTTTTGTATTCTGCTGAAAAACCACAGCGGCTGCCCCCGACCTTGGCCAAAAACAAGGAAACAAACCGGTCCCCTCTCTTTTGATTTTCTTTTTCCCAAGCCGCCGGATATAAGTTAGCGCTATTGCATTTTTTGGTTGCATGTGTTACTGTTCAAGTGAAATTTAATTCACTTGAACAGTAACTCACCAGCTTTCATTAAGCTGTATGTGTACAGCCGGGTCACTTGCTTGGGCAAGTGACCTGGCCGGACCCCTTTTTTCTAAAATAAAAAATAAAAGAAAGGGAAAGAGATTTATTTTCTAGCATATTTATTTCAAAGTCAGGATTTTTTTTTGTTGTAAAAAAAACATTAATCCCGTATTAAAATACCTGGTTTTTCAATGCGATGTGACAAATATACATATATATCAAAAAATATTTTCTTATGTGTTGCATACAGCCAATACCCTAACATATTTTGAATGTTCTTTAAAAAAACATTATTGGAAGTTTTAAAAATGTGTTTTCGCATGGATTTCTTAAACATAACAAAAATTATTTTCTTGTATTTTCGGATTTTACAACGTGTTTGTGAAACTCCAAAGGGTATTGACCAATATTCCCTAAAAAATACAAAAATCTTATTTTGGGGGAATTCATCTATTATTTACCGTTAATGTTTGGATAAAAAAAATCCTAAAAGGATGAATATCCAAAATATTATTGGGAATAACTTGTTATTATTCACTGTTAATGTTTGGATAAAGAAATCCGAAAGGGATGAATATTCAAAATATTATTGGGAATAACTTGTTATTATTCATTGTTAATGTTTGGATAAAGAAACCCTAAGTGGTAAATATCCAAAATATTTTCTTGGAATAATAAGTCATCACACATCCTTGAAAGAAGCCTCGATTAGAATCGAGGGCATTTCAATTTTTGACTCCATGGTTTATGAGCCGTAAAAGTATGAAATACTAAGGCAAAAAGAGGCTTTTAAAGCGCTCTGAATTTCCTTAGATTTCTGAATTTTTGTCCCTCCTCCTTGCGATTTACGAGTCGCAAAACTCTTGAAATACTAAGGGAAAATGAGCTTTTAAAGCACATGGAATCTCCTTGGATTTCTATCTTAATAAATTTAGTTTGAATCAAACCTAGGGAAACTGATGAGATTATAAAACACTAACACCAAAGCAATTATAAGACAAACCAAACACCAACAAATAGCTTACCTTAGGTAGGGCGTACTAGGGGTGCTAACACCTTCCCTTTACGCCACTAGTCCTTTGCCTTAGAATCTTTGAAAGACCAGTTAGGTTTTCTAGTGACCATAATACTAGGTGGCGACTCCCTTATTCACAAAAAACAAAAAAAGACCCCGAAATCAATCGAGGATCGCCACGACGCCGCGCTCCGCTCGCGAGGGTGCGACAATGGTAATCAAGATTTTTATTTTTCGTTTTATTTAAGAATGAGATTGCTTAAACTAATTTAAACTAATTGAGTAACATTATATAATGTTAATTGAAAAAACATTTTATATTTATCAAGCTTTTGAAAAATTGTATATTAGTTTTTATTCATAGTATTTTTTTTAAATCTAAGAATTTGAATATATATCTTAAATTTGATATTATTTTTTTAAATAATAATCCAAGCATGTTCTTAAAGGCCATTGAAAGTCAAAGCAATTTTTTTTTTAAAGTGAGATTTGAAGCCCTTTAATATATATACTCTATGTTCACAAAAAAAAAAGTTTAGTTTTTTTAATGAAGGATAAAAACCTTTTTGGTTCAAATACTTCAACTTAAAATGATAACATACTAACATGATATCTTTTCAATGTGAGATATACAACTTTTTGAAATAATCTTTTAAATTTCATTATTTATAACATGTATAGCCCATATTCACATGAATTGTTTCTTAATTTTTTCATATGAAATATTAAAAATTTAAATATATTTTTTAAATTTTTTCCGGGTTGACCCAGGTCAACCCGTGTAACCCGGGACTCGGCTCTTTGACCAGGTCAACCTCTGGGTCGAGTCTGATAATTATGGCCGCACCACCTAAGACATCAATGCCATAAATCAATATATTTGCATCCATAAATCATATTCATCACTATACTTATTTCAAGAATCCATATGTTCACATTCAAGTGTTCCACATTTTACACCATCATACAATGAAATTGTTGCAAGCATTTAAGTCATGTCGGATCGGGGAATCTATTATAGAAAATCAGCAATGAAAACTGGTTTGCTGCTGACCGCACAATTTGACAGTAGAAACTGTTTCGCTGCAGGCACTTCAATTTTGGCAGTGAATGCTACTTCGCTGCAGCCAACACACTTTTAGCAACGAATGCTAATTCGCTGCAGACAACTCAATTTCGATAGCGAATCACAATCTTGCTACAGTCAATACACTTTTGGCAGCAAACGCTGATTCGCTGCAGAACAACTCAACTTCGGCAGCAAATGCTAATTCGCTGCAACCAACACACTCTTAGCAGCGAATGCTAATTTGCTGCAGACAACTAGATTTCAGTAGCGAATCACAAATTCATTGCAAAACTACACTTTTGGTAGCGAACGCTAATTTACTACAAATAACTTAGTTTCGGCAGTGAATTACAAATTCGCTGAAGACAACACACTTTCAGCAGTGGATGCTGATTCACTGCAGACAACACAATTTCAGCAGTGAATGTCAATTCACTGCAGGCATTTGCTACTAACAGCTCAATTTCAGCAGCGAATCACAAATTCACTGCAGAACACACACTTTCAGCAGCGAATGCTAATCCGTTGTAGACAACTCAATTTCGGTAGCGAATCACAAATTTGCTGCAGAATACACATTTTCAGCAGTGCATGCTAATTCACTGCATACAACTCAATTTTGGTAGTGAATGACAAATTCACAGCAGAACACACACTTTCGGCAGCGAAAGCTGATTCATAACAGACAACGCAATTTCAGCAGGGAATGCTGATTCACTGCAGACAACACAATTTGGCAACGAAAACTGATTCACTGCAGGAAACACCATTCGGTAGTGAAACCTAATTCGCTACAGACAACACAAATCGACAGCGAAAATTCCTTCGCTGCAAATAACACAAATCAGCAGCGAAACTAATTCGCTGCATACAACATAATTAGACAACGAAACTGGTTCGCTACAAGCAACACAAATCGGCAGGGAAACTATTTCGCTGCAAACACTCCAAATCGACAGCAACACTAATTCGCTGTAGACAACACCCTCGACAGTGAAACTAATTTGCTGTAGGCAATACAATTCGGCAGTGAAAATTCCTTCGCTGCAGATAACACAAATTGACAACGAACTAATTCTCTGCAGACCACACAATTCGACAGCAAACTAATTCACTGCAAACAACATAACTCTGCACATAACATCATCTTAACATATTATTATACAATTTCATCAAACACAAGCACAAATTTATGTCATCAACACCAACATAGTTCCAGTTTTGGTTTCAGCAGGGTCTAAGGTCCTAATGACTACACAATTTTGTACATAACCCTTTCTAACACAAGTTCTTCTATCATACATGCAAGAATCAAGATAATAACACCATCATGCATTCTGTTTTAGTTTAAGTATGTCCTTAAGAGTTCAACAAGATCATAATTTCTGCATTTCTTCATCTCATTCCACATTTCATTCAAGTTCATCAATCATTCAACTTAGACCTCCCATTTAATTATTTCCGAAACTATGAGTGCATGAATACTAAACCTTCTACTTTGGGGTTTGCATCCCCTCCTTGTTCTGAAATCGTGAGGCAGTAACCAGCCAAGGAAGAATACTTCTTTCTTACCTCATGTTTTTTACAATTTTAGAGCAGGTTTTGGTGACATGGTTCTTTCCTCAATCTCGGTTTTTCCTTCTCTTCCATCTTTGTTGTATAGCGGGTCCGTCACACTCCCTCTCCTCTCATGGTTTCAGTCATCAACATAACTCCCTAGCTCTCTTCTTCTTCAAATAGTTAAGGTATGGGACATGTAACTAGTGTAGGTGGGTCTTCTTCTTGGAGAGGGTGGTTGTTGCAATCATAGCTGCTGGTCAGTTATGGGGAAGGGGTCTAGACTCCTTCTCCTTCCATGGTTTCGACCACTTCTGTCTTTTCCTTGGGCACCGTTCTTCTTCAACATTCAAAGGTGGTGCATGCAGCTGGGTATGCAACTGGTGCAGGTAGATTTTTTAGGGAGAGGAAGAAGGCAAGAGCATGCAGCCTGTTTTGAACAGAGTGCCTCTTCCTTTCTCCTTGCTGCATTTATACCCCTCTTAAATGCAAAAGGGTGTTTGGACGTTGGATCAAGGTTGTCCTTATCCCCTTTTGAGTTATCCTTGGGCTGATTTCTATTCCCATTCTCCCCTAGGGTAGGCCGGTCCAACACTGATTCTTTGTTAGGTTTTACTGTGTCGCTGCCGATTCAGAAATCGACAGCGAGAACTGCGCAATTGTCGATTCATAAATCAGCAACCAATAAATGCGTCTCTGCCGATTCAAAAATCAGCAGCCAAAAATTATTTCTCTTTTGATTCAGAAATCAACAGCAAAAAACTTTACCGTTGCCGATTCAGAAATGATCAATAGAAAAATTGCTGTGTTTCCGATTTAGAAATCGGCAGCCAACTATGTCGCTGCCGATTTTTGAAATTAGTAATGATGGTGGAGTCATTTCGGCTTTACTTCTCAATTTTTTTTTTGGTGTTTACACTCATAAACACAATTACAAAGAAATCCAACACACATCTAGGATAAAAATAATGACTGTTGCCTAAACAAAACAAAACAAAACCACTTGATCTTCGCCACATGTGTTGGATCCTGCATTTATTACCTTAACATTTAGTAGCCTCCAACAAATAATTTGATGCTTCGTCGTCGATCAACTTCCAGACTGGATAATCATTGACGTGATGCCTTATTGGATGGTTGAAATTGGTAAAAAAACAAAGTTGGCGATGGTAAAAAAATATATATACTTCTTGGCCCCAACTGTGGCTTAACAACGGCACCTGCGCCTATTTCAAAATCACATGTTTTGGCAAAAACTTTTTGAATCCCACCATTATCGATGATTGCTGCTGCCTCAATTTCTGCATGTACATCTCAATTTCATTGCTTTGACCTAAGCTCCTGGCAGAGGCAGCTCTAACAAGCTTCCTGTAATCGTCATTTTTCGTTAACCCGCGAATCACTTCTTCCTCCCCTCTCTGCAGCTCCAGAACTACATAGTGCTACAGTACTCGCTGCTACACACACACATAGTTAGCTAGTTATTACTTGTTGTACCATGGATGTTATTTTGTTTTTTGCAATCTAGGTGTTCGGACTAGTTTTTTTTTTTGAAATATGTGCATATTATTTGAACGCCAAAGCATATGCATTTAGATTAATTCTTCGAAACCCTGAAGTTAACGACCAGGTAAACTTTCAGTGATCATGAGATTTGTGACGCTTGAACTGATAACCTCTGAAGAATAAATTTAAAATCTGATCAATTGAGTTATATCCTTCAAGATTACCATAGATTCCATGTTATTAATAAAGATATTGACATATGATAGCACATAAAATAAATATAGATGTAAAAATTGATTTGCATATCACGTGTATGAAAAAATATTGTGTCCGGAACCGTTCTTTCTTTCTTTCTTTAATTTTTTCTTTCTCTCTCTCTTGTTTTTTTATTTTTTTTGCCTCAAGCTTATTGTATTGCATTTCATGGATAAGAAAAGCTACAAATGCACGGGTTGGCATTTTAATTTTCTGGCCATTTCCTAGCTGTTTGGGGTTGCCCCAAGCACCAGAGTTTGCCCAGCAAAAACTATAACAAGTTTAAAAATTCAGACAGAGCATTCACTTTAGGAACAGAAAGTAGAGAAAAAAAGCTCGATACCCGGTGGTTAAACATATAGTTTCTCAAACTTGCGAACTACGATACGGTCAGTAGTCATTTCATCTTTGTCAAAGAATAGAACTTGGGGCAGCTTTTTGACTAAAAAAATCCTGTCTTGACTATTCCTTCAGTCTTTTGGATTAAAGCAACCAAGATTCTTATGCAATGCAGTGATAACAGTTTAAAATATTTTTTTATTTAAAAATATATTAAAATAATTTTTTTTATTTTTAGCAAAAAAAAACAAATCAAAATTTAAAGTAACACGGTTTATACTGCGTTCCCAAACACAACCTTATTCGGATTTGAGACCGGCCATGCGTAGCAAGATTTTTTTTGTACTGTAGGTATTCGGGTCAGTTTATGTATATTTCGACTAATCCCCTGAGACTATGAAGTTAATGACCAAGTAAACCTCTAGTGACCTTGAAATTTATAGCACACAAACTGGTGATCTCTGTAAAGTAACGTAGCTAGATTTTTTTTGATAACCGTGAGTATCCAGGCCAGTGTACATATACTTCAACTAATTCCTCAAAGATTCTAAAATTAATGATAAGATAAGTTTCTAGTGGCTTTAAAATTTATAATATTCGAATTAATTACAGAGCATGCCCAAAATTTACCCGGTTGAACTCTACTCCTCGTAATTAATGTAGCTAGGAAGAGATGGAGAGGTTTCGTCACATTGATTATGTCATGTTAACGAAATAAATACAACAAATCTTGGGTAAGATAAATTGAAAAGGAAAAGTTAGTTATAAGGGATCAGATTCACCAAGAGAAGA
>Ga0325411_1001925_pt1 | contig 23277 bp, 16 predicted proteins | sample PopdelMetagenome_13_FD_206181 | JGI IMG/M metagenome (GOLD analysis project Ga0325411, IMG submission 206181) | Populus deltoides microbial communities from Bellville, Georgia, United States - Xylem-PdIQD-R4 | ecosystem: Host-associated > Plants > Phyllosphere > Stem > Wood/Secondary xylem... | reverse complement strand
AAGCTTTATATTTAAAGCATTAATAGCATGATATATGAGCATAAATATCATGTCCCCCACGGTGATTTAGGAGAGAATCATCCATTCATGAAAAAGGTGTTTTTTTAGAAAAAGAAAGAGGAAAGAAAACAAACCATTCTTCCCATAAGGCCATTGATTGGATTGGATTCCATTTGAGAAAGAATTAAGCATTCTTCCCATGGGGCCATTCAGCGTTTAATTAAGCTCCTAAACGGCGGGAGTAGTTTTTTTCTTTTTATGAGGGCTTTTTTAAATTGTGTTTATTTTAAAAAAAATATATTAAATTAATATTTTTTTAAAACTATTTTAATATATTGATATTTTAAAAAAAATTTTAAAAAAAAAGAGGCGCTAAGCTAGATAATAAAACAAGGTGGACAAAGGCAAACAAATTTTTTGTCAATAATCAAAACAAGCCGCCCAATTTATGGACGAACGCGAGGATATTTCCTTAATGGGACCCAAATGGCATTTTGATTAGAATCAAACGGTGGAAAATCAAGATTAAGAAGAGGATTTGGGGACGAAAGCGGAAAGGGACATGGCTAAGCTGGATGATGGGGAATGTGGACAGCTCAGAGGAGAGAGGAGGTAGGGCCCAATCAGTCATGAAAGTAGTTCAGAGTCAAGTGGGGGTTTCTGTGACAGGATAATTGAAAAGACAAAGGGTGAAACACAAGTTAAAGTGACCATCAACACGGTATTGATGATGTTTGACTGCGTTTTGGTCTTTTTTGTTCGCTTTCTGCAAGGCGTGGTCTTTGGGCTCGGTTCCAGCTGTTCAGTATCGTACATTTTCCTGTAACAATAATCATTAAATGTACTTGTCTTGTCACCATTTAAAAAACAAAATCTAGGTTCATGAATTATTCAGTTAATTTGTGGGTTGTCAGGTAAATTAGAATTGTTTTTAATTAAAATTACATCATTTAAAACAAAAAAAAAATAAATAACATTTGGTGTTGTTTAGTGGAACTTGATCGGGTTATTGAAAACTTGGTTGCGTGAACTGAATTTTAATAGATTAATGTCTGGGGTATATAGTTTTTAAACCGGATTGATCTAAGACAATCATCTAAGACAAGTTATAAGTTACAAGTCATGTAATTGATCTAGATTGAACCAATTTTCCATATAATTTTATTGAAATAGGACCCAACCTAAGCTCTAGTTCAAGGGTTAGCCCGTTGTGTCTGATCGGTTTTCAAATAGTGGTTTTAATTCTGTAGTTTTTAACTTCGATCTGGAAATCAACTCAAGGCAAGTCTTATGTTATGGGTTAGGTAGATTGATGCGGGTTAACTCAGGTCAACCAAAATTTTTATCATATAAAAAAATAAAAATAACATCATTTAAAAAAAGAAATTAAAAAAAAGGTCAACAGGTTTTTATCAGGTCGTGGTTCATCCTTGATTTTTGATTAGGTCATACTGAGTCAATTCATCCTATATTTTTGTTGAAACCTGGCCCAATTTAGACCCCGAGTCACTTGGATTACAAGTCAACCCACCAATCAAGATTGATTCTTAAAACAATGCACGCGTGGTTCAATTAGAAACCTGACTTGAATCATGTTTATATCTTAAGTTTTCCAAATCAATCTATTACATGTGTCGAGAGTAAAACGACAGTAAAATCTATATGCATGAATGAAAAATGGTGAATTTGATATTTGGCATTACATAAGGTTCAAGGAAGAAGGAATCTAGTTCATTGATTTGTTTTTCAACAAATTGACTAGAATTTAGTCTATAAAAAATAAGTGATGGATCTTTTTATTATAGAAAATTACTAGATACGTTGTTCTTGCTTCATTATGGGCCGTGAAAAAAACATTTGATGTAAAATAGTGCTAGATTTAAAAAATCCAAGTCTCGAGTTATTAGTTTAAATGATAATTTAAATAATATAAAAAAATAACTAGACAAAAATAAAAGATTAAAAGAACCATACATGAGCTTATTTGGATTATTAAACAACTCAATCCTAACCTAATAAAAAGAAAACAAAAAAAAAGAAGCAAAACTTCAAAACAAAAAAGAGATTAAAACATTATATTAAAAAAAGGGGGGAAAAGATCAAAAAAAAAACTTAGGCGAACCTTCTGAACCTGGTCTAATATTAAAAACTTGCAACTTATTGAATCATGGACCCGAGTTAAAAAAAAAACTTAATTGTCAAACATTTTAATTTTGAAGGATGAAATCATTGAAAAAATATTAATAAATAAACTTGCAAAAGAAAAAAAAATGAGGATAAAATTTGAGAGAAAAACAGATAAAAATGATGAAATTTGAAAAAAAAATTAAAATAATCTCATACAAAATAAATAATAATTAAAAGAATGAGTACCAAATTTAAAAGATCAAAAAAATCATAGGATATAAATTTAAAAAACATTTATAATTTGATAGGTTATTTATAGATTAAGAAATGATAGAAGGTGATGCTAGAAAATGTTATAGAGAGTTAACCCAATAGAATCAAACCAAAAAAATAAGAAAAAAAAAGGATTAAAAATAAGCTAAAAAAAGAAGAAAAAAACCCAAGCAAACCCAGATGAATCTCTTGAACTTGATCTAATTTCTAAAACTTGTAAATTGTGAAATCCTGGATCTAGATTCAATTAAGATACTTAACTCTCAACAAATTTAATTTTTAACGATGAAGTCACGAAAAAACATTAATAAAAAAACCCGTAAAAGAAAAAAAAACAATAAAAAGAATGAGGATAAAATTTGACAAAAAAAAACCCGAGGAGGATGAAATTTGAAAAAATAAAAATAAAAATGACCCCAAACAAAATAAATTACTATTAAGGGAATGAGGATCAAATTTAAAAGATTAAAAAATTATAGGAAGTGAAATTGAAAAAAAAAATAATTTGATAGATTATTCATAGATTAAAAAAAATACTAGGGGGTGAAATAGAAAGAAATTGTTAAGGGCTAACCCAATAGAATCAAAACGTAAAAAAACTAAAAAATAATAAGAAAAAATCAGTTTAGAAAAAGAAAAAAACCAAGAAAACCCGGCGAATCTCTTAAACTTGATCTAATCTCTAAAAGTCGTAACCCATGAAATATTTGAACCGGATTCAATCAAGAAGCGTAATTCTCAAACAATTCAACCTTATGACTGAAATCATAAAACAAAATCAATTGAAAAACATGATTCCAAACAAAAAAAATCAAAATCAAAATAATAGGAACCAAATTCAATAAATTATTCAAGATAAAAAAAAATCATAATAAAAAAGGGACTAGATCTGAAAAACCAATAAATTAAAGGGTTGTTTTTGAATTTTTAAGGGGCTGATGCAAAAATATAGGTGAGGGAGAGAGAAGTTGAGGGGGAAAGAAATGGTCGCTGATGCAAAACCACCATGAATCTTAGCACACGTGTCGTCTCATCTAGCTCGGGAAGCTGAAACCTTTCAAACGTCATCCAAATGGTGTGACATCATTTTGACTTCCAATAAAACTAGTAAGGTGCCACATTCTCCACAATAGACTCACAAATTAGTGTGATACTATTTTTCTTATCAATGATTACATCTTGTATAGGCATCTACTTTCCTCTCCAATTACCTACGAGCACAAACTTCTTCAATAAAATTAGTATGGTGCCATAGTCTTCTCAACTGCCTCACAAATTATCAGTGCAACACCATCTTTCTCGTCAATGACTACTTCCTGTATGGGTACCTATTTTTCTCTCTAATTGCCTATGTCTACTAACCTCTCCATTAATAATACAACGAGGCACAACAATCAACCACTCAATTTTTGATGTGCTTTTTATCATTACATCAGTCTTCATGAAATAAGTTGATATAATAAAGATAAATAAATAAGGCAAGCTATAAAAAGCTACAAAATGTAAGTTGATGTAGAGCATTCGGTAACAAAATAAACATTTGAGATGAAACATTCAACTTTAACTAGTTTATTAAGAGCATACCACACAAGCTACAAAAAGCCATGGTTCTTTCCTTGCTCTACTATTTTCTCCATACATTTTTTTCAGCCTTTCACGTTACTCCAATGCTTTACATCCCTTGCACATTAAGATTATGTTTGTTTTTTAGGTAATTTTTTGTGGTTGTGGTTTGAAAAAAGTAAGTTTTAAAAAAATATGGTTAGCCAATGTTAGTTGAATTTAGATACATGTTTGGTAAAAATTATAGTTGAAGTTTATGTGCAGCAAAAAACATGTTATTGTGGGTTGTGTTAGGGAGGAGGACTGGAAGGAGGTAGTGTTTGTTTTGATTTTTTTTCTAAATTAATTTTTTTAGTGTTTTTAAATAGTTTTGGTCTGCTGTAGTCAAAAATATATTTTAAAAATTAAAAAAAATATTATTTTAATGTATTTTTAAATTTAAAAAACAATTATTACCACAATATCAAACACTACTCGAGTCATAATTTTACTTTTAACTATAAACTTTAGTAGGAGTTCACAAGAACATTATAGGAAGGAAAATTATAATCCAAGGATTAAAAAAAACCAACAAAAAATTAAAAAATAATATAAAATCTAGAAAAATTAAGGGAAAATAACAAAATTGACTTAAATAACATCTTTGAAACCTAATTTAAGGTCTTCCAAAAAAACTGGGTGTTCTATAAAATTGAACAATCAGTCACTTAAAAGCCATGGTATTTTAATGTCACTTTGTTGCTCTAAAACAAACAAGACTAACATGTTTGGTAGTTGTATGATTGCGATTGTTTTCAAAGTGATTTTTACTTGAAAATGCATTAAAATAATGTATTTTTATTTTTAAAAAATTATTTTTGATATTAGCGCTTCAAAATAATCTAAAAAAACTAAAAAAAAATTTAATTTGAAGCAAAGAAAAAAGTTAAAAATTTTTAAATTTTTTCAAAAGCGCTTTTAAAATGCAAAAACAAACAATGTTTTACAAAACTCGGTTAAAAAACATAAAAACTGCTTTATGAAAACTGCGTTTTAAACTCAACTTTTTAATGGATCCCACAGTATAAAACACAATTTTTATAATTACCAAATACCTTGCTGTTGTTTTGTGCAACGCCAACACAGAAACAGGTACAAAACAAACGCACTTTATCTTATATTTATTAACTGAAATATTAAGTAGTTACCGTTTCGACCGAGAACTTCTAGTTAAGTCTTTCACTTTAAAAAAGCCTTTCAATATTATTCCACCAATCCATTACTAAATAGTTAAGCCAAACATTAAGTATATTTTAGGTTTGTTGATGATAAATTGCTAGTATCTTAGCACTCCTCTCAAAATTCTCAGAAACCAAACCTCATAGAATTGATATCCACCTACCATCTTGCTAGCTATTTATAACGATATTTGAAAATATTGTAATAGTTGTGGTTTAAAATATTTTTTATTTAAAAATATATTAAAATAATATTTTTTAATTTTTTTAAAATTATTTTTAATATTAATACATTAAAATAATCTAAAAATTATAAAAAAAATAAAATTTTAATAAAAAATTAAATTTATAAAAAACACGATTCGAACCGGATTATATTCGTACCTTAAAAGTCATCTAATGTTACATCACCCGGGCCAGCCCGTCGGTAGTGTATGGTTATTAGATGGGTTTGCTTTTAGCAAAAATGGCATCACAGGCCTAGTCCATTTTCATGGATTCCAAATGCTACTCAACTTATTTCTGTTCAACATCTTTTACCTAGGTCTTGGTCCAAATGTCTTTTTTGGGAACAGGGTTTTGGTAAGGGGCCATTATGAACTAAGGCCTACCAAACTTTCCGAGCACGAGCTCTCATCATGCCAGGAATTTGTTCAAATGCGATCTGCAAATCCGATGACTTCTTTTTTGGTGTTGCCCTTATTCTACCCTCCGAGCAAACTTGGAAGAGATGAACTTTCCAAGCTTTTGATTCATTCATTCATGGTGGGGTTGCCTGCTTTCCTAGCCCTCTTGACTGAGATCGAAGTATCAGAAAACTTGAGAAAAGTGAGAACTAAGGAAGCATGAACAGAGTGGATCGAAGTACCACAGCTGGGACTTGCGACTGAGAGACATTGGAGAGCAGAGTAGATCTTATCTTTCCCAAAAAATTAAAAAGTTTGATTCTTTTCTCTCCAAATTAAAACTTTATTGCTTTAAGTTCATATCTCATCTCGAAAACACCAGCTTGTTACAAATTTCTTGCTGTGTAATCCCAGAGGCAGGCAGCCAGCCCTAATGCCACAAGTCTCATCACGTATTTTCATCAAATACCACCAACAATTTAGTATTTTTTTTTAATGGGTCTACCATTGCTTGTACATACAAGAAATATTCAAATTTATTTCTCAAATAATATCAGACATTTATGACATTAACTCTGTGGAATGGATCTCTCTAAAAAATTAAATCATCACACCGTTAACTATTTTGATACTTGGTGGCACTTGTAAAGGGATTAGTTGTTGATATTTAGTATTAGTTTTAAAATCTTAATTCTTAATCTAATCAGATGAAAGTAATCTAAAAAAACTTGAATTGTATTTTTTTAATATTTAAATTGAATTTATTTATTAATAATATTTAAATTAATCAGAAATAGAAAATTTGTTACAAACAGTCTTTAAGCCTTAATTAAAATACACATTATAAAGACAATATGATCCCAAGGGATAAACTTGTCATGTTAGACATAAACTGATAAGGTGATTCCTTCCAGAACACTCAAACGTACATTCCATCTCACTTGCAACCAAAAATGATTAGAAAAAACACACCCTGAACCCCATCCCATGCAAGTAACCAATAAAATCACCTCAAAGACCCAAAAAAACCCAAAGAAACCTCCTTTATATGCTCTCCTCCTCTCCTTCCTCCTCAATTCCCTCTCCCCTTCAGATCCCACTTAAAAACCATTTCAGGAACCCCAAAGAGGTGCAAACTTTGGTGCCAAAATGAGAGAAATCCTTCACATTCAAGGGGGTCAATGTGGGAATCAAATTGGGGCCAAGTTTTGGGAGGTGATCTGTGATGAACATGGGATTGATCAGTCAGGGAGGTACAGTGGAGACTCAGATCTTCAATTGGAGAGGATTAATGTGTATTACAATGAAGCAAGTGGTGGAAGATATGTGCCACGTGCTGTTCTTATGGATCTTGAACCTGGTACCATGGATTCAGTCAGATCTGGTCCTTTTGGACAGATTTTTAGGCCTGATAACTTTGTTTTTGGCCAATCCGGTGCTGGTAATAACTGGGCTAAAGGGCATTACACTGAAGGAGCTGAATTGATTGATTCTGTTCTTGATGTTGTCAGGAAAGAAGCTGAAAATTGTGATTGCTTGCAAGGTATTTTTTTTTAAAGATGTCTTTTTAAGTGCCTTTTGTGTTGTTTTGATTGAACCCTTATGAGTTTTGTTTATTTTGCTTGTTTGATATTGCATTGCGAGGGATTAATGCTTTGAGAAATGGCTTTTGGTTGTTTTGATTGGATATATCTATTTTTTTTAAATGGTTTTGGTTAGTTTGTTAGAATACAAAGAATACAAGTGGGTTTGATTGGATCTGGTCTTATATTCAGGTTTTTTTTGAGATTTTTCTTGGTGCCGTTGATTTTTTGTATTATGAAAATGAGGGGCTTTTCATTTTTATTTTGTTTAGCTTGCTGGGAAGCTAAATGTGTGTTTATGATGGTGCCTCCATGACTTGTTCTTTCATGGTGTTCAATGACATCGTAATGCTGGACTAAATCCTGTTTTTCTGGTTTTGCTGACTGCTCCATTTGCTAGGCTAGTTCTGATTTTTTTTTTGGCTGGAAACTTGTGTCGTTGGTTTTCACAGCTGATAACAGATAATGAGAAAATGATCTTGCGGGACTTGAAGTATGTAACAAGGTCTATTTAGATTCAAGTGTGGTTTATACTCATGGTTGGAAGTTTGGTTTCTATCTTTTTCATGATTTGGTTTTTGTTTGCAATATTCCGTGTTTCTCTTTAATTTGTGGTCATTTGATTGGTGTACCATTATTGTTGTTTCTCTTAAATTTAAGTTCTATCTAGAACTGTCCTTTCTCATTGATTCTACATTTTTAGTTTTCCTGTCTGTTTTCAAGAATCATTTAATATATTTGGCGGAACAGGATTTCAAGTTTGTCATTCTTTGGGTGGAGGCACTGGTTCTGGCATGGGAACTCTTCTTATTTCTAAAATTCGTGAGGAGTATCCTGATCGTATGATGTTGACATTTTCCGTCTTCCCTTCACCTAAGGTATCTGATACTGTTGTTGAACCATACAATGCAACTCTTTCTGTCCACCAGCTTGTAGAAAACGCTGATGAATGCATGGTTTTGGACAATGAAGCTTTGTATGACATCTGCTTCCGCACTCTCAAGCTTGCTACCCCCACTTGTAAGTTAATTGAAAGCGCTTTCTGTGAACTGAAAGGCATAATTTAAAGATGTTAAATCTGGAATTAATTAAAAGAACCATCTGGTCTTTTCTACCTAAAGATTGAAAATGAATGTTGAGATGGACAACAATAATAAAATGCTTAGTTCTTAGTTGGCTGCTCACTTCTCGTTCTCATTGGTGGTTGATAGGGAATTGATTGCTTGTGACTTCTTATTTTTTATTGGTATTTAAATCCACATGGTTTGCTGTCTCTCCTAGTCTCCTTGCCTCTAACCTAGACAACCACCACCCCTATGCCCCACAAATAAAGATGACAACAACAACTTCTATTGTACAGCTTGCTGTTCACTTATTCTTCTTCCCTCTTCCAGAATATGCAATATCTTCAGCTCAATTTGATTGCAGATAATACACATGTAATTCGTACGAACAGATGCATGATATGTGTACATGAACATGCCCAAACACATGCATGTATGTTCCATGTAAGGTTTCGAAGCATCATGATCTGACTCTGGTACCTTATGTTTTGTTTTGCCATATCCCAGTTGGGGATCTTAACCATCTCATTTCTGCCACCATGAGCGGTGTCACATGCTGCCTTCGCTTCCCAGGACAGCTGAACTCTGACCTACGAAAGCTTGCAGTTAACCTTATCCCATTCCCTCGTCTTCATTTCTTCATGGTTGGATTTGCACCCTTGACATCAAGAGGATCACAGCAATACCGTGCTCTGACTGTGCCTGAACTAACCCAGCAAATGTGGGATGCCAAGAACATGATGTGTGCTGCTGACCCGCGTCATGGCCGTTATCTAACTGCTTCAGCCATGTTCCGTGGTAAGATGAGCACTAAAGAGGTTGATGAACAAATGATAAATGTCCAGAACAAGAACTCGTCATACTTTGTTGAGTGGATTCCCAACAATGTCAAGTCTAGTGTATGTGACATCCCACCAAAGGGTCTGAAGATGGCATCCACTTTCATAGGGAATTCAACCTCAATCCAGGAGATGTTCAGGCGTGTCAGTGAACAATTCACAGCTATGTTCAGGCGCAAGGCTTTCTTGCACTGGTACACTGGCGAGGGAATGGACGAGATGGAATTTACCGAGGCTGAGAGTAACATGAACGATCTGGTTGCTGAGTATCAGCAATACCAGGATGCAACTATCGATGAAGAGGAGTACGAGGAGGAAGAGGAAGAGGAACATGATACTTAAGATAGCTTGAAATTCTTTTCACTATGTCTGAAGTATGTATTTCCCTGGCTCTATTTAAGTGAGTGAAATGTTTCTCATTGGGGGGTCAAACTAGATTGACTTGCTGATGTATGGGTTGTGGTTCCTTGTATTGAAGATGGGATTTCGTGACTCCTTTTGCTTTTAAATCTGAATGATGGATGTCTTTGTATTTAGTAGACGAGTGTTTGGTCATCTATCACTTCAAACTTGTAGCTTTTTTCCTTGGATTAATTTGTGTGATAGGCATGGTTTTATTAGCGAGGCAGGTTCTCGTGGGCATTATGAATGCCATTAGTGTTGCAAGGTGGGAATTGTAATTTTTTTTCCAATTTGAGTGTGTATCTTTAGTTTTTCTATTTGAATGTTTGAATCTTTAAAAACTTGCAATGAGTGCTTTTAATTTTGAAATCTAACAAATATCAACTTCGATCATATTTGATCAAATTAATTAAAATTAAAAATTAGAACAACAAAGCAACTTAACAATATATTTACATTAAAAGAACACCAAAAATTCGTTCTTTTTTTAAAAATCGTGGAGAAACCGACTAGATAAGATAATGAAATGGAAACAAAATAAATAAAAAAATATAGGGTTTATGGACAACCAGATGCCAACCAGAGCCAGTAGGATCTGCAACACAAAAATCTTGCAATGGGCTAGGATCAAAGGCAGTGGCCAGGGCACAAATGATGGCTAGAAAACTTGCAGTAGCCAACAATTTTGTGGCTAGCCATATCAATTCTTTGGGGTACTACAAAGAGACTGGTAAACTACGTACAGCATTGATCATTGATGTAGTATGTACGCAGGAACTCTTCTTATATATGGCGATGGATCGACAGTCCAAGAATTTAGTCTTCGAAGGAAACTTGCTGCCGTCCAATGCCCATGTCTTTGGGGTACCCAAGACAAGGCTGGTAGATTACACATGCACCAAGAGTCGTAAGAACAAGGAAATGCCAATGAGTTGTTCCTTGCTTGTTAATATATGGAATAATTTTATTTTCTTGCAATATTTTTTATTACAAACTCGTGAAAGTAACACCAACCATGCATGAACAAGGAAAATTCAGAATTTAACTGTGGAACTGTGCTCTAAGTTTCTCAACAATGGACTTGTCGACATTATAAGCCTTGGCTAGAACATCATCACCAATGGGTGGATTGGTTCCAAATATATTGCTAGGAATAGCAATAAAACCAGGGTTCTGGCTGTTCAAAGAAGCAATAGCAGCAGCAGTTCCGTTGCCCACATTACTCAAGAAATGAGCTAGTCCTATGGGAAAAACAAAGACATCTCCCTGCTCAAGGACCTTGGAAAAGAGCCTGTTTTCCGGTGAAGAGGACACAAACCCAACAAGGAGGCTGCCTTCCAAGACGGTAAGAATCTCACTTGCACGAGGGTGAATGTGAGGAGTGACGAGACCACCTTGTGCAAAGTCAAAGCGAATGAGTGTGAGTCCAAGGGTGTTTAGGCCTGGTATTTGGGCGACAGAAGCTGATGTAACAGTGGAGCCAGAGGGGTTTGATGTGTTGCCAGGAACATGGAAGCCTCCAGAGAAAAAATTATCAGGCTTTACCAGCTTCGGATCCAGGCAAGCTAGGCCATAATCACAAAAGAATATGTTAGTGGGAGTACTCACTAGACTTAGCTAAAAATAAAATGAAAGAATAATTAATTTCTTGAATATGATTAAAGCTAATTAATTGCAGTGTAGTTTTGAGTAAATCAATTAGACCCCCACCTGAGCTAGTAGGATCTGCAACACAGAAATCTTGCAATGGACCAGGCTCAATGCCGGCAGCGGCCAAGGAACAGGAGATGGCTAGGAAGCTAACAATCACCAGAATCTGGGAAGCCATTTGGATTGCTTGAGGTTGGAGATTGAGGCAGAAACAGAAGTGATTGGAGATTTGAGTGTAATTCTTTCAAGGACTAATATGAATTTTATAGGGTAGATATGGATTTATTTTTATTTCTTTACCATTTGAGAATCGCTGCATTAAGTTCTTATTTAATTTTGGATATTATGTGGGAATAAATTTGTTAGCTAAAAAAATAAAATATCAGATTCGAAGAATTTGGAAAGGTAAAAAGGGAATTGAAATTCAGTAGTCAGATTTTCTAATGGATATTATATATTAAAACAGAGAAAGAAATCAATTATATTTATAATAAGATAAATTAATTAATTCCTCGAACTTCTCTAACAAATCCCAAGATTTATCTCCATTATTTTTTTGGTTGATTCTTGTGTTTCAAGTCAAAGATACTTTCCATTAATTAAAACTCCTTTATTATTTTTTATTCAGTTCGATTTTTATATATATAAAAAAATTAAACCAAATTTTTTTAAAAAACCAAAACCAAACCGAAACCGATTCAAACCAACCGGTTTTGGTTCGGTTTTTTAGAATAAAAACCGGTTCAAACCTGTTTGACTCGGTTATTTTAGTTTTGACTTGGTTTTTTTCCAGTTTGGCTCGGTTTTTCAGTTCCAGGCTTGTAAAACTGAAACCGAACCGGTCAGTTTTTTAAAATTTTAATCGGTTTAATTGGTTTTTTTTCACGATTTAATTTTTTCGGTTATTTTTTTTTTCAGTTTTCTCGGTTTAATTGGTTTTTCAGTGTTTTTGCTCACCCCTACCCTCAAAGCTGTCCTTGTGTTTGTAAAACATGCCATAAAATAATTATATAAATAGCTATTTCAATAAATTTTGTCTATTTTATAAAAAAAGACATTTAAATTATAGAACACCATTGAAAATGATACTGGGAGAAATTAATCCAACAATTCTAATGTTTTCAATATTTTTGGTTTAACAAAAGGCATTCTACTTAAAATACCTCATGTAAGAGCTCTTAAAGAGTTGAGACTTGAGAGTTCTCCATGGCGAACACTATAATTTTGAGTAATTATCATAGGGAAACTCGTAACCTTAGTTGATATATTTCCACCAACAAAATTAAAATCAAGCCATGTTCTTAGACTAACAAATATCTTTTATAATTTTTTTTTATAAAAAATCCAAAGATACTAAAAAAAGGAAAGTTTGTATGATACAAAAAATTATTATATGAGCTAAGTTTCCATTTATAAAATAGGATAACTGATCTCATAGCAAATTAATGTTATAATTTTTATTAGAGTTGCGTTTCATTATTGTTTTAAAACATATATATAAATAAATAAAAATATATATAGTTTTAATTTTTTTTGTATTTTTAAAACATGAAATATATAAAAAAATATCTATTATGGTCAAAATAGGATGAAAGAATTTTTTAGTACAAAATACTATTATGGTCAACCCTAATCAAAGGACCATTTAATCATTTTTGATATTATAGAAATTAATTGATTTATTTTATTAAACTACAAGGACTTAATTATAATTAACATTTGACTGTGGTCAAGCTCCTTAAAAACTTTCTAGAACGTGCCAAATAAAAAAAATAAAATATTTGGACTCTCTTGGCGGCAAGATCAAGCAAGGAGATTCACTGAATTATTATTATATTAAATATTATTTCTATTTTCTTAAAAACAACATTCCAATGCTTGAGCTTTGACTAATCAAAGATTTGTGTGAGGCCATGCGCAATAACCGAGGAAAGCAGTTTTTCAATGCTTTTGGGTTTAACACAAGGCATCGTAATTAAAATACCTTATGCAATGACCTGTAACACATTGACTCTGCATATGCTCATGATGACTACAATAAGCATTGCTCTAAACTTCCATGTCTGAATACTTTTCAACTTAGATCAGGTAAGTTCTGGTAGTGTTGATAGAAGCAGAGCAATATTTAAAAGCCAAAAACATGAATAATGGTCAAACTTGAATTATATGGTTCCTCAATTACTGATCAAAATAGTTCATAACTCCCACTTGCTGTTGACAAGAAGCTGATCAGTTCGCCTAAATAAAGTCCATCTCTTGCAGGTTCCCCATGCTCAAAGAACAATGGAGATGGCTTCTCTAAACTCTTCCTTGTTGCCATTATTGTTTCTTCTTCTCTTATCTTTCTCATGGTTAACCCTAGCCCATCCTCATGAGGATTTTCTTCAGTGTCTTTCCTTTCATTTTCAAGACTCCACAGCCATTTCTAAGCTCATTTACACCCCAAGAAGCCCCTCATATTCTTCTGTCTTGCAGTTCTCGGTTCAAAACAATAGGTTCAATACAACTTCTGACCCAAAACCTGTGGTTATCTTTACGCCAACGAATGTGTCCCACGTTCAGGCTGCGATTTATTGCTCCCGAAAGCAAAACTTGCATTTTAGAATCCGGAGTGGTGGCCATGATTATGAGGGCCTTTCTTATGTATCATATTCACTCCCATTTGTGATCGTTGATCTAATCAATCTTCGAAAAGTCGCAGTTGATGCAAGGCATAAAACTGCATGGGTCCAGGCTGGTGCATCTCTCGGCGAAGTTTACTATAGAATTGCTAAGAAGAATAGAACTCTTGCCTTTCCAGCAGGAATTTGGCCTACTATTGGTGTTGGTGGTCACATTAGTGGAGGAGGATATGGCATGATGATGCGGAAATATGGCCTTGCTGCTGACAATGTCATTGATGCTCAACTGATTGATGTTAAAGGTAGAATCCTTGACAGAGCATGGATGGGAGAAGATCTATTTTGGGCCATTCGAGGCGGTGGAGGAAATACTTTCGGAGTTGTTGTCGCATGGAAATTGAAGTTGGTTCCAGTTCCACCTACAGTGACTGTCTTCACTGTCCCAAGAACCTTGGAACAAAATGCAACAAAGCTTGTCCATCGGTGGCAATCGGTTGCGAGTAAGCTTCACGAAGATCTCACTATTGCCTTAGTCCTAAGGAGAATCAATTCTAGTGAAGAAGAAAAGACAACAATATTAGCTGCATTCACTTCCTTGTTTCTTGGTGGAGTTGATAGACTCCTTCCATTGATGCAAGAGAGCTTTCCCGAGCTTGGTTTGGTTGAAGAAGATTGCATCGAAATGAGCTGGATCAAGTCTGTCCTTTATGTTGTCGGATTCCCAAGTAATGCATCCTCGGATGTTTTGCTCGATAGGACTCCTCTAACTAACAGAAACTTCAAAGGAAAATCTGACTACGTGAAAGAACCTATGCCGGAAACTGCATTAGAAGGGATTTGGGAACGATTCCTTGAAGCAGATATCGACACGCCTCAAATGGTCTGGGCTCCTTATGGAGGAAAAATGGATGAGATCTCAGAAACTAGCATTCCATTTCCACATCGATCCGGGAATCTGTACAAGATTCAACACTTGGTGTTTTGGGATGAAGAAGGCAACGAGGCATCGAAGAGGCATATAAACTGGATCAGAAGGCTTTACGATTACTTAACTCCTTACGTTTCACAAAACCCTCGAGCTGCATATGTCAATTATAGGGATCTTGACATAGGCATAAACAATATTCAAGGCAACACAAGTTATCGACAAGCAAGTATTTGGGGTATCAAATACTTTGACAATAACTTTGATAGGTTAGTGTCTGTGAAGACTAGAGTTGATCCTACTAATTTCTTTAGAAATGAACAAAGCATCCCACCTCTCTCTTCCTAGCTAAAGGAGGGAGATAGGGAGAGATGAAATTAAATGATAATAAAGATGTTGTCAAAAATAGTTTTCTCTTCTTCTTTTTTATCACAATTTGTGGCCTGAGATTTCACTCATACACAGTTTAATGAGGTTGGTGAAAAATTGTGTTCCCGTATCTTTCACTTTGTCCCTTGGCTAGTTAGCTCAATGAAAAATTAACATCGGTTATCCAGATTTTGTAATGCATAAGGCTTTTCCTCTACAGCCAACACATTCTACAGGTTCTTGCTGCTGAGTATTGCAATTCTACGTAATGTTTCTGACTGGTTTACTCATACTTGAAGACAGAAACAGAGAGCTGAAACAGAGGAAAACAGGGTTGCTTCAAAAGGAAAACAGAGAAAACAGAGTAATTTCCAAATCAGAACGAAAATACAAGGGGTAAATTTTAAAAACTTTGTCCAAAATATGAATTAATGGTGAGACTTTAAAACTCCAAACCTTTGAAAATGACTCATAAAGTCATAATAACATAGCAATTCCAATGAATTGCAATATTATAAGCGTTCTTTAATTTAATATGTTGATTAAATGTGCTTACATTATTGACTAATTGAAATAATTAAGTAAAAGAAGTTTGGTGAATCAAAATTCAGAAGTTTGGGAATTAACTAATCAAAATTGGAAGGAAAAGGTCAGAATCTTGGAAAGAAATTTCAGAAAGGCTCGTTGCATGTGTGGATGATGAGATACCGTTTCGTATACTACGTTATAAAATAGGATCATCTCCATTTGAACACAATTTAATAGCTTTCATCTTGATTTGTTGTCAATGCAGATAACCGATAGTCCTGGAGGAAATACTTTGTTATTTGCAGTCATTCTTCAACTTCAAGTTTCTTGCGACGCAAGTTCAAACACCGATTAATTTACTTTTTCTACTTTTAATCTGTTATTACAAATTTCTCTTTCTTTCTATGGAAGCACTTCTCCTCAGTTCTATAAATAAGATGGTTCCCAGTAGGGCTCTATGCTAAAAATCAAATGATCGAAATGATTTCTATTAGTTCTTCAATGCTGCCACTTCTGTTTGTTCTTCTCTTTTCATTCTCATGGGTGACTTCAGCTCACACTCATGAAGATTTTATTGAATGTTTTTCCCTTTACGTTGAAGACTCCACAGACATTTCCAAAGTCATTTACACCCAGAATGACTCTTCATACCCTTCTGTGTTGCATTTCGCAATACGAAATCTTAGGTTCAATTCTACTACCCTAAAGCCTCTTGTCATTGTTACACCGACGAATGTATCACACATTCAGGCTGCCATTCGTTGTTCCCAGAAAAATAATTTACAAATTAGAATTCGAAGTGGTGGCCATGATTTTGAGGGTCTCTCTTACATGTCTGTTCTGCCGTTTGTCATCCTTGATCTAATCAATTTTCGATCAGTCACCATTGATGTAACTAATAAAACTGCATGGGTTCAGGCTGGTGCAACTGTAGGGGAACTTTACTACCACATTGCTAAAAAAGGTAGAACACTTGCCTTCCCAGCAGGTCTTTGCCCTACTATGGGTGTTGGGGGACACTTGAGTGGTGGAGGGTATGGAGCGCTGCTTCGTAAATATGGTCTTGCTGCGGATAACGTAATTGATGCAGAATTAATGGATGCTAATGGTAGAGTTCTTGATAGAAAATCGATGGGGGAAGATTTGTTTTGGGCCCTTCGAGGAGGTGGAGGAAACAGCTTTGGAGTGGTTATTGGGTGGAAAATAAAATTGGTTGAAGTTCCACCTACGTTGACAGTCTTCAATGTCTTAAGAACCTTGGAGCAAAATGCAACCCAACTTATCCATCGGTGGCAATACATTGCAAATAAGCTCCATGAAGATCTCATGATCACGACATATATAAGAAGAGTTAATTCCAGTCAAGGAAATCCAACAATACAGGCTACATTTGCAGGTTTCTTTCTTGGAGGGGTGGACAAGCTTCTTCAATTGATGAATGAGAGCTTCCCCGAGCTTGGTTTAGCAAAAGATGATTGCCTTGAAACAAGCTGGATTGAGGCTATCATCCTTAACAGATTTCCAGGTAATACATCTTTGGAACTGTTGCTTGATAGGACTCCTCGATTTGTAACTAATTACAAAGCGAAATCTGATTACGTCAAGGAACCTATGCCTGAAATTGCGTTGGAAGGTATATTTGAAAGGTTCTTGGAAGAGGACATTGAAACACCTAGACTGCTATTAGTTCCTTATGGAGGAAAGATGGACCAGATTTCTGAGTCTAGCTCTCCATTTCCACATAGAGCTGGAAATATATACAAGATTGAGCATCAGGTGTCTTGGAGTGAAGAAGGCAAGGAGGCTTCTAAAAGGCACCTTGATTGGATTAGAAGGCTTTACAGTTACATGACTCCTTACGTTTCGAAAAATCCTCGAGAAGCATATATCAATTACAGGGATCTTGACATTGGAATGAATAACCTGGCAGGCAACACAAGTTTTAAACAAGCAAGCATTTGGGGCAGGAAGTATTTCAAGAACAACTTTGACAAGCTGGTACGCGTGAAGACTGCTGTTGATCCTGCTAATTTCTTCAGAAATGAGCAGAGTATTCCACCTCTCTCGTCCTGGTGATCGGAGGGGGATAACACATGACAGGGTTGGAAGAAGATTCATCACACTAATAACATAATTTTCTGTTTTAGATGTCTATAAAGTTTACTTCATCAACATTTATTGCATGGCATTTCATGCAAGGTCCAATATTTTGATCATTGTAATAAAAATAAGTATGGTCAATGGAGATATGTGATTTGAATGAATAAAATTTCCTTCTATGATTATCTAAATTGTGAGATTTCATTCAAATTAAATATGATATGTTGCTCTTGTATTTTTATAGTTCGATCTTCTCCCTTGGCATAACGAAAAATTGTTCTTCGTCAATGCTTATGCTCTTGAAGTGGGATATGTATCAAAGGCTCAAATTCAAGAGAAAACTCGGAAGTGTCTAATGGGTCTTCTGATAAAAAAAAAACATAAATTTTAATCCTATTATTGGACAGGGCTAAAATTTTATGTGTGTTTTACATGTTTCTTATGAGTTTAGCTGGCTAGCACCAACTGAGGTCAAGAACATGTTTAAATTAAACCTAGAAAATGCTGTTTCGGAATTTTCTCTGGTTATTTTAGGATTCCTTTCTTAATTAGGTTTCAAAGTGTTATTTGATTTAGGTTTTTTCGGCTGCTATTTAAATAGTTTTATATGTTAATTTTCATGAGATTAAACAAATTGGAATAGTAAAGAATTATTGATATTTTGAATTCATCAAATCAGTTGCAATTTATTTGTTAAAAGTATTTCAGCAGAAGGATTAATCAAGAAAAAACCTCAAAAACCAAAAGATGAACCTTGCAGTGAAGTAATTGACTTGTAAATGAGGCATGAAACTAGCAACAGTGGATGGTCAAGGTGACTAATCGAAAATTTACTTACTTGGATTCATAACCAGATTATGTATCAGTTGAACATGATCATAGGGTAAGCATCAGCAGACACTTTTATCTATATTTTTGAGGAAGAGAAACAGAGAGGCAAAACCAAGAAAACAGAGTAGTTTATGAGAAGAAAACAGAGAAAAACAGTGTATTTTTAATATAAAAACAGAGAAAACAGAGAAATTTCAATACTTCCAAGGACAAAGATCACCGAGGGTAGGTGTTGAAAGATCATTCTCTCTATTAAATATTTTTGAAAATGACATAAAGTTTATTAATTTAAATGTCTAGAAATATTATAAGCATCCTTCAATGGTTGAATAAGCGTGTTCATCTGAACTTCGTTGCATGCTCGAAGATTACGACACACAAGGCCATCATTGAACTGTGCTAAGACGTTTTAGTATTATTTACTAGAAACATGGCCCGCGCTATTCTTGCGGGTCAATTTTTTTACATAAAAAATATCAAAAAAGTTAAGATTTAAGAGTATTAGGTATTTCTTCAAATCTATACCTAAAAACATTGGGTCTGTATGCTATGGTTGACCTAAAAGTTATATTTACAATATTAATAATAATATTAAACTTGCATGATCCAAGTTTAAGTGAGTTTGGTTGCAACATCAAACCCAGAGCCTTGGATATGGATCTGGTTGCAAGGTTATATTATAAAAGTGTGATAATTAAAAAGAAAAAAAATTTAATATTAAAAAATGAAATTAAAAAAATTAATTAAAAAGAAAAAAATAATAAAGCAAAGCATTATTCCGATTAATAGTGCTTTGTAAGGAGGGATACATTAAAATCCCTCATGAGATCACAATAATCCAATGAACAATAAACAAAACAAATCATAAATTTTAATTCTTAATCAAATCGATATTAAAAAGATGAAATTGAAAGGAAAAAACTACTTAAGAAAAAGAAAAAAAATTTGAATCAACTGGTTACACCGGTCAAATCAGGTTAACTCGTCAAACTTAAAATTCATGTCATGAAATTGAAAGAAAAAAGGTTGATGCCCTTTAGTTATAGTTAATTACAATATTTAAAGATGAAATTGGAAGAAAAAAATCAATGAAGAAAAAGAAAAAAAATCTAAATCAACTGGGTTAACCCACCAAATTGGGTCTTGGGATTCGTGTCATGAGAGTGTGATAATTAAATAGAAAAAAATTAATATTAATGAACTAAATTAAACAAAAAAAATCAATAAAAAAGAAAAAAGAACAAAGAAAAAAAACTTACACGAAGAAAAAAAACTAATGAAAAAAAAAATCTGAATTAACTGGGTTCACTGGTCAAACCGGGTCAACCCGTCAAACCTATAATCTGAATATCGATTTTTGTTTTTACTTTTTCTATTTGTTTAGGGATTTTGATTTTCTTTTCTTGTAAGGGTCGATTTCGGACTTATTTAAAGGGTTGTATTTTGTTTTGAAGAGGTACATAATTAGAGAATAATTTATTTAGTAATTAAAGGAATGGATAGGGTTCCTGTTGTAGACTCTTTTCGTGAATCCTAATCTGAATAGGTTCAGCCGTCTCAAAAACCAAGCAGAAAATAGAGTAATTTGAAGATAAAAACAGAGTAGATGAGAACAGAGAAAGCACACTAATTTCATACGTGACAGGGGCAAAGGTTACTAAGGGCACGTCTTGAGGTGGATGATCATCGAAACCACCTATTAATCGCAAGTATCCAAGAAATCGCAGATAATATTTTTTATGCAGGTAAGTCATGCAGGAAAAGCTTAATTATATTAACAGTCAATTTTTGACTTCAAGTTTCTTGCGGAGGAAGTTCATTTTTTTTTTAAATTCTTAATCTATTTGAAACTCCAGCCCTTCTCATTTTAATGTACTTGTTTCTCAAGCAAGAATTCTCCTTTACACTATAAATTTGGGACTGCCTTGCAGGTTTCTGCACTCAAAAAAGCATAAGCGTATAGTAGAAAGAAAAATGACTTCTATGAGCTCTTCAATGCTGCCATTTCTAATTTGTCTTCTCTTTTCATTGTCATGTGTAACATCAGCTCGTCCTCATGAAGATTTTCTTCAATGCCTTTCCCTTCATTTTGAGGACTCCACAGCCATTTCTAAAGTTATTTACACCCCAAAAAATTCATCATATTCTTCTATCTTGCATTTCGCTATACGAAACCCCAGGTTCAGTTCTTCTGAACTGAAACCTTTTGTCATTGTTACACCAACGGATGCATCGCACATCCAGGCTGCCATCCATTGTTCCCAAAAACACAAGTTAGAAATTAGAATTCGGAGTGGCGGTCATGATTTTGAGGGTCTATCTTACATGTCTACTGTCCCATTTGTCATTGTTGATCTGATCAATCTTAGATCAATCACTGTTGATGCAACCAATAAAACTGCATGGGTTCAGGCTGGCGCAACACTAGGGGAACTTTATTATAGAATTGCTGAGAAAAGTAGAACTCTTGCTTTCCCTGCAGGTTCTTGCTCTACTATTGGTGTTGGAGGACACTTTAGTGGGGGAGGATATGGCACGATCTCTCGCAAATACGGCCTTGCTTCAGATAATGTGATTGATGCTCAGTTAATCGATGCTAAAGGAAGGATCCTTGATAGAGAATCAATGGGAGAAGACTTATTTTGGGCCATTCGAGGCGGTGGAGGGCAAAGCTTTGGAGTGGTTATCGCATGGAGAATCAAGTTGGTTGAAGTTCCACCAAAAGTGACCGTCTTTACTGCAGCAAGAACCTTGGAACAAAATGCAACCAAGCTCATCCATCGGTGGCAATACGTTGCGAATCAGCTTCCTGAAGACATCATCATCGATGTGCTTGTAAACAGAGTTAATTCTAGTGAGGAAGGAAAGTCAACGATACAAGCTGCATTCTTTTCCTTGTTTCTTGGTGAGGTTGACCAGCTTCTTCTTTTGATGCAAGAGAGCTTTCCTGAGCTTGGTTTGGTAAAAGATGAGTGCACGGAAATGAGCTGGATTGAGTCTGTCCTGTACATTGGTGGATTTCCAAGCAACGCATCCTTGAATGTGTTACTTGATAGGACTCCTCAAGGACCTCAACCCTCATTACAATTCAAAGCAAAATCTGACTACGTCCAGGAACCTATACCTAAAATTGCATTTGAAGGGATATGGAAAAGGTTCTTGGAGAAAGACATCGAGGTGCCTGTATTTTTCATGATCGCTTATGGGGGGAAAATGGATGAGATTTCTGAGTCCAGCACTCCATTTCCTCATAGAGCTGGCAATCGATACATATTTGTCCCCGTAGTGTCTTGGAGTGAAGAAACCAAGGAGGCATCCCAGAGGCATCTAGCTTGGATCAGAAGGCTGTACAGGTACATGACTCCTTATGTTTCAAAAAATCCTCGAGAAGCATATGTCAATTATAGAGATCTTGACCTAGGAGTGAACAACCTGGGATACACGAGTTATAAACAAGCAAGCATTTGGGGTCGGAAGTATTTCAAGAACAACTTCGACAGGTTGGTTCGCGTTAAGACTGAAGTTGATCCTACCAATTTCTTCAGAAATGAACAAAGTATCCCACCTCTCTCATCTTTGTGATCAAAGGGAGCTAGTTCTCTTATGTATGAGATTAATGCTAATAATAATACTTCTCTTATGTATGAGAGTTCAGCATGGCCCAATAATAATTTAGATCATGTGAATTAGTTCATAAAATTTCCTTTTGTAATGATCTAAAGTGTGAGATTTCACACAAATTCAACACGATGTTGTCTTTTGTATGTTAAAAATTCTGATTTTCTTCCTTGTCAAAAAAATTGACCCTAATCAAAGATTGTATCCTCGAAAATTTATTTTAATTTTCTTCCACCTTGTCATAAAAAACTTCCTCCAATTCCATCATGGCTGTGAAGGCAAGGTTCAGCCTGATGTCTATTCTTTGCTCACTTCCTTTTTGAGTGTTGCAGAACTGTATATTTTCTGCTTGGTCATTTATAATTGAAGATGAAGGAATGGAGAACAAAACATCATCAAAAGTAATCATCTACTTGGAAATTTCTAGTTATTTAGCTTTAAAATAGTTTATAGTCTCAAGACAGACCTAAACCAAGAACAACAGAGTAGTTTGTAAATAGAAACAGAGAAGACGGAGCAGTGTCAGATCACATGGACAAAGGTTACAGAGATCAAGCCCTGATAATTATGATCAAACCACATATTAAATTTGAACATGAGATATCATTCTTTTAATAAAAATCTTCGAAAATGACAAGAAAAATTCAGAACTTCAAATGACTAATAGCAATTTAAACTTCTTTAATTTAATGGCTTGAATAGTTGTGCTTATCAGAAATTGGTGGCAAGTTCGAATAACGACATGCAAGGATATCTGAATTTTTTATCGAATTATAATAAAAAGATATATAATTTCTAAAACCAAGTTTCAATAGCTTCTACATTGACGAAATCAAAATAGAGATAGAAAATGTCGAATACTAGGAAAATAATGCTCTAGGGAAACAAAGTAAGAAAGAGTTATTTTAATAGTTACATTGGTAGACAACATGATTAAAAAA